>FWPU01000631.1_pt1 | contig 113217 bp, 111 predicted proteins | sample 2228361 | NCBI WGS metagenome assembly FWPU01 (sample SAMEA103939777, study PRJEB20133) | metagenome | reverse complement strand
TTTCCACCCCACAGGTTACCGGATGGTTACCCGATTGTGCAATTATGAGGAAACAGGCTATGTTCGAATAGATTATTTTTGAGGAAACGCGACCTCTTGACAAGCTTGGCATGGCAGGATATAATGAGGGCAACGATTAAGCGCACAACCTGAAGGGTGCCAAGGATGAGCGTACTAGAGAGCGCCAGTGCGTTTCCGGTGAAGAAACGTCGTGGGAGACGTCCGAGCGGACGTGTCACCATGCAGGTGATCGCCGACCGCGTAGGGGTGTCTCAGGCAACGGTCTCGTACGTGCTGAACAACAAACCTGGCGCGCGAGTGAGTGCGCCTGTGCGTGCCGAGATTCTGCGCGTAGCACGCGAACTGAACTACTACCCCAACGAAGCTGCCCGCCGCCTGGCGGGAATGCGCAGCCGCACGCTCGGTATCCTGCAGCTGTACGTCAGGCATTCGGTGCTGGCGGGGTGGTGGTCGGCAGAAGTGATGCGGGGTATTGCCGACGCCGGCTTCGCACAGGGCTACCACCTGATGATCTACGCCATGAGCGAAGATGTGCGCCAGATGTGCCTCAACGCCGTCTACAGCGGCAGGCTGGAAGGACTGATCATCCTGGCTCCGTACCGCGATGAACCCCTGCTGAAAGAGCTCAGCGACGCGAATATCGCGTTGGCGGCAGTTGGCAGCCAGCAGGTGTACGGCGACAAGATGGTTGCCGTAGACGCCGACAACGAGATGGGAGGCTACATGGCAACCCGCCACCTGATCGAACAGGGGCACCGGCGTATCGCTCACCTGCACGGTGCGCTCAACATTCCCAACGCTTACGACCGGCTGAACGGCTTCTATCGCGCCATGGCGGAGGCAAATATCCCTGTGGACCCGGCGCTGGTTCGGGAGACCGGATTTCTGGAGCAGACCGCCTACGAGGTTACCCGGCAACTTCTGCAACTGCCGGAACCGCCTACCGCCATCTTCGCCGCGAACGATGTCTCTGCTATCGGTGTGTTGCGCGCCGTGAAAGAGGCGAACCTGCGCATACCGCAGGACGTGGCTATCGTGGGCTACGATGGTACGCCGTTCACGCAGCTGACCGAGCCACCGCTGACCACCGTGCAACAGCCTGCCTCCGAGATGGGGCATATCGCGACAGAGTATTTGATCGAGATTGTGGAGGGACGCACGCCCGCTGAGCGAGTGGTGAAACTGCCCGTCCGGCTGATCGAGAGGGCTTCGAGTCTGTACCGTCGCTGATTGCCGTCGTCCGCTTTATAGCGGCGAGTATCCTTTAGCTGTAGAATGGACTTTTAGGATTTGTTGTTGACAAGAGGTGTTTAATTTGTATAAACTAAATGGTAGCAAGCACAGGTAGTGCTAGCTATAGATTAATCAACACCAAACTCTGGAAGGAGGTTTACAGGAACCATGAAACACCGTGCATTCACGCTGATTGAGCTGCTGGTGGTTATCGCGATTATCGCGATCCTGGCAGCTATCCTGTTCCCGGTGTTCGCACAGGCCCGGGAGAAGGCGCGCGCGGCATCCTGCGTTAGCAACATGAAGCAGATTGGACTGGCGGCGCTGATGTATGCACAGGACTATGATGAGGTCTTCGTTGGGTCGTACACCTACCCCAACACGTGGGGGCAATGTCCGATGTTGCGCTGGAACGACCTCATCTATCCCTACATGAAGAACATCCAGATCTTCGCCTGTCCGAGCACGCGACGCCCCCTCGTCGACGACAATGGACGCTTGAACTGTGCGCCGGTGGCGGCGGTCTACGGTTCCGCGCTGGGGCAGGAGCCGGGCACTTCCGTCCGCCCGCTTGCCTTCGGCTACCTCATCAACGAGGGCTATAACGACAGCGCCTACTGCGACCGCTGTGACTGCAACACCGGACTGAACTGCTATCACGGCGTGGTAGCCTACTCTGTGTACGTCCCGTCCATCGATGACACCGTCATGGATGTCGGCGCGTCCCTCGCCTCCATCGAGGATGTCGCAGGGACTATCGCCATCTCCGATGGCAACCCGCGCTGTCCGCATGATGAGAACCCGTCGGGCACGGCAGCCATCTTCCGCTTCCCGCGCGACACCGATGTGGAGTACGACGCCAAGGGGAACCACTACCCGGGTTCCGGATGCTACATGGGCAACGAGAAGGTCGGACGCGTGGGCAAGCGCCACAACATGGGTGCCAACCACGTGTTTGCCGACGGTCACGTGAAGTACCTGCGCAAGACCACGCCCAACATGTGGACGCGCTATCAGGACTAACAGGAACGCTGGTGTCTCCCCGCCGGGGAGACACCTTTACCCTGATTTTCGGAGGATAGGATATGAGCCAGTCCCAGATCAAGCCATGGCATATCATTGTGTTCACGTTGGCGGTCATTCTGGTCATGTGGCAGGCGTTCGCCTACATGAAACAGAGACAGGCGCAGAAAACCGAGTGGCGGGGGGAAAGGATAACCGCCCCAACTACCACGCCTTACACCCCACCCCAGTTCCAGCGAATCCGCGAACGGATGGAGCAAGAGAAATAGCACCGGGCGACTGCTGAAATGAAACGGGGGCTCACAGGGGTCATTGTTGTCATTCTTCTGCTTATCCTGAGTTGGGGAGGCTACGGTGCATTTGTCTACTCTCGCAATACCGTGCCGGACATTCAGTTACCATCCATAGCGTCTCCACCCGCTAACAACTCTTATCCCCAGCTCATGGAGATTGCGAGCCGAATGCGTCAATCCGCCCAGCTATTGGCGATGGAGGCACAGCCTCATTTCGGCACTGTGGAGCAGAAACGAACGGTCGTCGCCGCGAATCGCGACCTGCTCGACATGCTCCGTCAGCTCGCTGACGCGCCGTGCCAGGTGATCCAGTTGAGCCCCCAACCGGGCGACCCCACGATGGAGAACTACCGGCATGTGGCGAGACTGGTGGTTGCCCATGCCAGATTGTTGGAGCAGGAAGGACAGCCAGGACGCGCTCTCGACGCTTACCTCGATGGACTGGCATACGTGGAAAACGTCCTGCGAGGCGGTAACGTTCTGCACCTGACCTTCAACTTCATGAGCAGTCAGATCCTCTTTCAACACATTCCATCTCTGATTCCGAAGCTCTCCGCGCAGGACGCAAGGCGCGGGGCACAGCGTCTGGAGCGATTGCTGGACGGGGAATATCCTCTCCACGACCTGCTGGCGCAGGAGTTTCGCACGCAATTGAGCGGCTGGGAGCGTTCCATCCACGCAATGGCGATGCGTGGCTTCCGGCTTGACCTGCCAAAATCTCCGGTCGAGTCCGCCCTGCTCTACCAGCCAAAAGCACCCATCATCCGGTCTGCAGTACAGTACGCTCAACAATGTTTGCAGAACGCCCACCAGCCCTATCCTCAGCAGACCACTATCCCCCTTCCGCCCACCCTGCAATCGTTGCCGGAAGGCATGAAGGTTGTACTGGCTCCAGAGGAAGTCGCACAGCAAACAGCTCGATACATTTATGTGCGCACTCGCCTGCGTCTGCTATACACCGCGTTACGGCTGGAGGCTTACCGGAAGTCACAGGGGCGCTACCCTGCAAGGCTCGCGGAACTGGGCGATGGCCCTTACTTCACCGACCCCTTCTCCGGCAAACCGTTCGTCTATCGCCCGCAGGGTGCCACATACATCCTCTACAGCGTGGGACCCAATGGTATTGACGACGGCGGACAGCCGTTCCCCGAGGGGCGTCTGCGCCGAGACCAGCCCGGCGATCTCGGGCTCGTGCCAAACTTCCCGCCCCGACCATAGGAGAACATCCGTCGCGAATGGGAAGGAGCCGTTCAGCCTCCCTCTTGGCGTTTCTGCCCCCGTTTATTGTATACTGTTACCGACACATCCCTGCCGACAGGAGTGAAGCGGTTCGATGCTGGACATCCGTCTCATTCGAGAACAGCCCGATTTCGTGAAAGAGGGTCTCGTCAAAGTAGGCGCCGATCCCGCCATTATCGATGAGATACTGGAGCTGGACGCCAGCCGGCGCGAGGTCATCGCTCAGGTGGAGGCACTGCGCGCCGAGCGGAACGCCGTCTCCAAAGAGATACCCCGAATCAAAGACCCCGACGAGCGCAACGCCCGCATCGCACAGATGCGCGAGGTGGGTGACCGAATCGCTCAGCTGGAACAGGAGCTGGAGCAGACCGAACGGCGCCTGAACGCCCGAATGCTGGAGGTGCCCAACCTGCCCCACCCCAGCGTACCGGTGGGCAAAGATGAGAGCGAGAACGTTGTCGTCAAGACTGAGGGCGACCTGCCCACCTTCGACTTCACCCCGAAACCGCACTGGGAGCTGGGCGAGGCGCTGGACATCATTGACTTCGAGCGCGGTATCAAAATCAGCGGCTCGCGCTTCTACGTGCTGAAGCAGGCGGGCGCGGCGTTACAGCGTGCGCTCATCACCTGGATGCTCGACCTGCACACCCGCCAGCACGGCTACACGGAGGTCTATCCGCCCTATCTGGTCAAAGCGGAATGTCTGTACGGAACGGGCAATCTACCCAAGTTCGGCGATAACCTGTATCGCGACGCGGAGGAGGACTTCTGGCTCATCCCCACCGCCGAGGTGCCGGTCACCAATCTGCACCGCGAAGAGATTCTGGAGAAAGAGCAGTTACCCCTGTACTACGTCGCCTACACCGCCTGCTTCCGCCGCGAAAAGATGTCGGCAGGGCGTGACGTGCGCGGAATCAAGCGGGGTCACCAGTTTGACAAAGTGGAGCTGGTGAAGTTTGTGGAGCCGCACACCTCCGACGAGGAGCTGATGAAGCTGATCGAAGACGCCTCCGATGTGTGCCGCCTGCTGAAACTGCCCTTCCGCTGGGTACAGATGTGCACCGGCGACCTGAGCTTCGTGGCGGCGATGAAATACGATATTGAAGTGTGGGCGGCAGGATGCCAGGAGTGGCTGGAGGTGAGCTCCTGCTCGAACTTCCGCGACTTTCAGGCGAGGCGGGCGAATATCCGGTATCGCCCGGCACCCGGTGCGCGCCCCGAATATGTGCATACCCTCAACGGCTCGGGGCTTGCCCTTCCACGCCTGATGATCGCGGTCATCGAAAACTACCAGCAGGCGGATGGCACCATCCTCATCCCGGAGGTACTGCGCCCCTATCTGCACAACACCACCCGCATCGGCGTGGATGGCAGGCTGGAATGAAATTAGGTTTACCGGCTTACTGTCTGCATCACCCGCACCACAGTATCCGCTGCCTGTCGCGCCTGATTCCACCCCAGCGGGTATAGCCCGAACACAAAACTGCCGATCATGCACAGTGCAATCGCCACCTGCAGACCGAAACCGGGTCTGGGCAGGACAGGCAGTTCCGCCGGGCGGAAGTACATCACCACAATCAGGCGCAGGTAGTAGAACGCGGAGATGACGCTGTTCACCGCCAGCACGATCGCCAGCATCAACCCAACGCCGCCTTGCTGAAGCGCCGCGCTGAACAGGAAGAACTTGCCCAGAAAACCCGCTGTGGTAGGGATGCCCGCCAGCGACAGCATGAACACCGTCATCATCGCCGCGGCGTGCGGACTGCGCGTGCCCAGCCCCGAAAGGTCATCGATCAGGTTGCTCTCCCTGCCCTCGTGCGCCATTATCGCCGCGACCGCGAACGCGCCCATCGTCATCAGCCCGTAGGCGATGAAGTAGTACAGCACCGCGCTGATGCCTGCGGAAGCGGAGGTGAAGTTGCTGACCGCCACCACGCCCACCAGCAGATACCCGGCGTGCGCAATGCTGGAGTACGCCAGCATCCGCTTCAGGTTGGTCTGTGCCAGCGCCAGCAGGTTGCCCACGCTCATCGTGAGGATCGCCAGCACCGCCAGCAGAGGCATCCACAGCCCACTGGCAGGCTGGAAGGCGATGGCTACACGCACCAGCACGGCAAACGCTGCGGTCTTCGCCGCTGAAGCCATAAACGCCGCCGCCGCGGTTGGTGCGCCCTCATACACGTCAGGCGTCCACATGTGGAACGGAACCAGCGCAGCTTTGAATCCCAGCCCCACCAAAACCAGAGCGAGCCCGCCGTACAGCAACAACCGCTTCTCTGGAGACGGCGAGAAGAGCGCAGGCATCAGCTCATTCAGATTGGTCGTGCCCGACGCGCCGTAAATCAGCGCGATACCATACAAGAGAAAACCCGACGCAAACGCCCCCAGCAGGAAATACTTCAGCGCCGCCTCCTCCGAGCCGGTTTCCGTGCGGATTAATCCCGCCATCACATACATCGCCAGCGACAGAATCTCCAGACCGATGAACAGCACCATCAGATTCTGCGCCGACGCCATCACCATGCCCCCCGCCGTCGAGAACAGCACCAGCGCGAAGTACTCGGGGAAGGGGATGCGGCGTTCCTGCAGGTAAGGTTCCGCCATCAGCACCGCGATGCCCGCGATGCCCAGCAAAATCAGGCGTACCATCTGCGCAAAGCTATCGCTGACCACCGTCGCACTGAAGGCAGTCATCGGGCGTGCCCAGCCGGTCACCACACTCACCGCGCTGATGGCGATACCGATCAGGCTCAGCACCACCAGCAAGGTATACGGTCCGCGCCGGAACGCCAGCCCGACCAGCAACACTACAATCGCTGAAACGGTCAAAATCAGCTCCGGCGCAATCGCGGCAAAAAGCACATCCTTCGGCAGAGGCGGATAACCGGTCATGCAGATGCTCCTCCTGCTTCCAGCACAGCTTCACGGATTGCCAGCAGAAGCTCGGGCGGTGTGTCGGTGGGCACGGCACATCCCGGCGCGACGATCACTCCCCTGCCTCGCGTCTGCTCGATGGTCTCTTTCACCTGCGCCTTCACCTGCTCGCGCGTCAGGCTCTTGATGTTCATCTCATCCACGCCCGCCATGATGCACCCTGTATATTTCAGGCGCGCCTCAGGGATGGATGGCGAGGTGATGCGGTTGCTCCACGACAGCACATGCGCCTTCGACGCCAGCGGTAACAGTAGGTCGAAGTAGATGTTCTCGCCGTGGATGTGAAGCACGTTCACCGAAGCTCCCAGCGCGGCGTCCAGAACCATCTCGTCCAAAGGCAGGAAGTAACGGGCATACTCCTCTGGCGTTGCCAGGTCCGCGCTGGCGCCGGCTACTGCTAGATACACACCAACGCCCTCCTCCACCAGCTTCTTCGCATATCCCGCCAGCGACTGCGCAATCCGGTCCAGCCCCACGCGCACCTTTTCGGGGTTCTGGCGCAGATGGTTCAACATCTGCTGTTGCGATATCTTCTGCGCGTAAGCGAAAACGTTGAACACCGTGTCCACCATCGGCGCGTCGTCGTTCTTACGTCGCTGGATGATGCGCAATGCCGCCAGTTGCTCCCCAAAGTTGCCCTTATCCGGCGGCAGGACGGGCAGTTTTGCCCAGTCGTCCAGCGTCTGGATGCTCGTCATGCCCACCGGCATCTCATAGGGAATGTCGTGCATCACCTTCAGCAGGTCGGGGTCGTACTTCTCATAGAACTCCAGCTCGGCGTTCGCCAGTGTCTCTCCGGCAGGCGGGTTCAACCGAAAGTGATACCACAGGCTGTATGGCACACGGTCTACCGGTTCACCCCGGATCGCCGCCTGAATGCGTTCAAACTTGGTCATTTCCGCCCTCCTCTTATCGCATCGTTAGCGTTCTCGCCGTCTCGCCCATCTGCGCCAGCCACGCCGCACCTGCATCGCCCTGCACCTGACGAATCAGGTTCTCCACCGACGCCTGCATCGGCTCGGTAAAGGTGGCGGGATACAGCCCTATCCAGAAGATAAGCACCACAATCGGCACCAGGATAGCGATCTCGCGCAGGTTCAGGTCGGGCAGGCTGGCGTTCTTCTGCGACGGCTCGCCGTAGAAGACCCGCTGGAACATCCACAGCAGATACACCGCTGCCAGAATCACCCCCGACGCCGCGATAACCGTCAGCGGAATGCTTGCCGCGAAACCGCCCAGCAGGGTCAGGAACTCGCCCACAAAGCCGTTCGTGCTGGGCAACCCCACCGAAGACAGCATCACCAGCAGGAAAAACGCCGCATACACCGGCATCACCCGCTTCAGACCACCAAACTCGGCGATCAAACGGGTATGCCGCCGCTCGTAAATCATGCCCACCAGCAGGAACAGCGCGCCCGTGCTGATGCCATGGTTCACCTGCTGGAGGATACTGCCGGTCAATCCCTGTGCGTTGAGCGCAAACAGCCCCAGCATCACAAAGCCCAGATGGCTCACGCTCGAGTAGGCGACCAGCTTCTTCACGTCCGGCTGAACCGCCGCCACAATCGCCCCGTAGACGATGCCGATCACCGCCAGCGTCAGCATCAGCGGCGCCGCCACCTGCGAAGCGTCCGGGAACAGCGGCAGGCAGAAGCGCAGGAAGCCATACGTGCCCATCTTCAGCAGGACGCCCGCCAGAATCACCGAGCCTGCCGTCGGTGCCTCCACGTGGGCGTCGGGCAACCAGGTGTGGAACGGGAACATGGGCACTTTGATGGCGAACGCCAGCGCGAACGCCGCGAACAGCCACAACTGCACGTTCAGGTCCAATGGACTATTCGCCAGAGCCTGTTGTATCTTCAGCAGGTCAAACGTGGCGACGCCCGTCAGGTCGCGATGCAGATAGTAGAGCGCCACAATCGCCACCAGCATCAGGATACTGCCGAAGAAAGTGAACAGGAAGAACTTGATGGCGGCATAGATACGCCTCTCTCCGCCCCACATGCCGATCAGGAAGTACATCGGCACCAGCATCGCTTCCCAGAACACGTAGAACAGCACTAGGTCGAGCGCACAGAACACGCCCAGCATGCCCGTTTCGAGCAACAGCATGAAGAACATATACTCTTTGACGCGCTCTTCCACCACCCACGAGAACGCCACCGCCAGCACCGACAGGAAGGTGGTCAACAGCACCAGCCACAGGCTGATACCGTCGATACCCAGATGATAATGCACCCCGAACTGCGGCATCCACAGCGCGAACTCCCGAAACTGCATCCCCGCGCTCGCCGTGACGAAACCCTGCACCAGCCGTAACGACAGCACGAACACCAGCGCCGTCACCGCCAGCGTGAACCAGCGGATGGCGTCCTTGCTCTCGCGGGGCATCAGCAACAACACCATCGCCCCCGCCAGAGGTAGAAAAACCAGAAGCGTCAGCAACCCGGGTGTCGTCGTCTCCATCGCCTACCTCGTCAGACCTGCACTGGCTCCGCGTACCAGAAGCCAGATGAGTATCACAATCGCACCGATCAGGATGGTGAAGGCGTAGTTGCGCACGTAGCCTGTCTGCACCCGACGAAGCGTGTTACCTATCCAGCCTGTCAGCCCGGCGACGCCGTTCACCAGACCGTCCACGATGCGCACGTCCACGAACTGCCACATCCAGTCAGCAATCTTGCCGCCCAGCCACAGCCCCACGCCCTTCACCATCAGCCAGTCGTAGTAGTACTGGTGATACAGCACCTTGCGCACGCCTGCCAGCTCGCGCTCGTTCTCCGATAATCCCGCCCGATAGCGCCTCCAGCCGAAGTAGATGCCCAGCACTGCCGCCGAGACCGACGCCCCTACCAGTATCCACTCCACGCTCACCGGCAGGTGTGCGCCCTCGCTCAGCACGCGCAGACCGGCAGACGGCTCCAGAAACGCCTCGAACCGGTTGGGAATGTGCAAAGGCGCAAAGCCCCCAATGAACCCGCCAACCACCGACAGCACCGCCAGTATCATTAAAGGCACGGTCATGCTCGGTGGGGACTCCTTCGGCTCGCTATGGTGATGATGGTGAGCGTCGTCCTTGCCGTGATGGTACGCTTCGGCAGTTGCCCAGCGTGCTTCGCCCCAGAAGGTCAGTCCCATCAGGCGCGTCATGTAGAAGGCGGTCAGCAGAGCCGTCACCAGTCCCACCGCCCACAGTATCTGCCCCATACTGGCGGGCAGGAAATGTGTGCCGAAGGTGGATGCCAGAATCTCATCCTTCGAGAAGAACCCGGCCAGCGGCGGGATGCCCGCAATCGCCAGCCAGCCCACCAGCATTGTCCAGTAGGTAACGGGCAGATACTTCGCCAGCCCGCCCATTCGGCGCATATCCTGCTCGTGGTGCATCGCCAGAATCACCGAGCCGGAGCCGAGGAACAGCAAAGCCTTGAAGAAGGCGTGCGTGGTCACGTGGAACATGCCCGAAGCGAACGCCCCCACGCCACAACCCAGAAACATATAGCCCAGCTGGCTGACGGTGGAGTATGCCAGCACGCGCTTGATGTCCGTCTGCGCCAGCGCGATCGTCGCCGCGAAGATGGCGGTGAACACACCAATCACCGCCACCACCAGCATCGCCGCGGGAGCCATCTCGTAGAACACGTGACAGCGGGTGACCATCACCACACCGGCAGTCACCATCGTTGCGGCGTGGATCAGCGCGGAGACGGGTGTGGGCCCCGCCATCGCATCCGGAAGCCACATGTACAGCGGAAACTGCGCCGACTTGCCCGTTGCGCCAACAAACAGCAACAGCGCAATAGCAGTGATTACGCCCGCCGACAGCATCCCCTGCTGGTTCAGACTGATGGCACGCTCGAACATGTTGCCATCCCCGGCAAAGTTCAGCGTGCCGAACGTCCAGAAGGATAGGATCACCGCCAGCATGAAGCCCCAGTCACCGACGCGGTTGACGATGAAAGCCTTGTTCGCCGAGTCAGTGTTCACCTTGTCCTTGTACCAGAAGCCGATGAGCAGGTAGGAGCATAAGCCGACGCCCTCCCAGCCCACGAACATCATCAACAGGTTGTTGCTGAGCACCAGCGTCAGCATGAAGACGATGAACAGATTCATGTAGGTGAAGAAGCGCGGATAGTCCTCATCGCCCGCCATATAGCCGGTAGAGTAGAGATGTATCAGCCCGCCGACCCCCGTGACGATCAGCGCCATCAGCAGGGAGAGAGGGTCTACCAGCGCCTCCCATGCCACGCGGAAGTTCTCCACCTCGATCCAGCGCAACAGCGTGCTGACCACCTGTCGCTCCTCAGCAGGCAGTTTGACCAGTTCCGTCAACAGGTACACCGACAGCCCAAACGCTGTCAGCACCACCGCCGTGCCGATGGTACCTACCAGCTTCTTACCCAGCCGCTTGCCGAAGAAGGCGTGCAGTAGAAACCCCGCCAGCGGCAAGCCAATCACCAGCCATATCAGGTCGAAAACACTGTTCATCGTCTGCCCTCAGTCCTCAGAACTTCAACAGGTTCATCTCATCGACGTTGATGGTATCGCGCAGGCGGTACACGGCGACAATGATGCCCAGCCCGATAGCCACCTCCGCCGCAGCCACCGCCATGACCAGGATCACGAACACCTGCCCTGCTACCTGTGCGCCCAGCTCTGCCTGTTGGCGGGCAAACGCCAGAAACGCCAGGTTCGCTGCGTTGAGCATCAGCTCGATGCACATGAAAATCACTATCGGGTTACGGCGAATGACCACGCCCGTCACACCCATCGCGAACATGAACGCGCTCAGCATCAGGTACCAGCTCACCGGCACAGCATCCATCGCCTACAGCCTCCGTTTCGCCATCACAATCGCGCCCACAATGGCAATCAGCAGAAGCACGGACGTGAGCTCAAACGGGTATACCCAGTCCGTGAACAGGAACTTGCCCACCATCTGCACGGTTCCCACGTCGTCGGTCGCCGGTTGCGCGCCCCCCAATCGCGCAAACACCCCGCCAGACAGCACAATCACAAACAGTACCGCCAGTCCCCACGTGATAGGGCGTTTGATCTCTCCGCGCTCCGCGAGTTCTGAGGGCGCGCCCAGATTCAGAAGCATGATGGTGAACAGGAACAGCACCATAATCGCGCCTGCGTACACGATAATCTGCACCGCCGCCACAAACTGCGCGTACAGGAACACGTACAGCACCGCCAGCGCGAAGAATCCTGCCACCAGATTGAGCGCACTGCGCACCGGGTTGCGCACAGCCACCACCCCAATGGAGGTCACCACAATCACCAGCGCCATGATGGCAAACACTATCTGTCCGAACATGCCCTCCTCCCTACTTCTGCCACCACAGGATAATCGCCACCAGGAACAGGTTGACCAGCGCGGTCGGCAACAACCTCAGCCAGCCCAGTTTCATCAGCATATCGTAGCGCAGGCGCGGAAGCGTCGCCCGCACCCACACAAAGAAGTAAATGAAGATGCCCAGCTTCAGCAAGAACCAGATCGGTCCCGGTAGCCACGTGAACGGCGCGACCGGAAACGGTGGTAGCCATCCGCCAAAGAACAGCGTGACCATCACCGCCGAGATGGTGACCATGCTGGCGTACTCGCCCATGAAGAACATGGCGAACTTCATACTGCTGTATTCGGTATGGTAGCCTGCAATCAGCTCGGTCTCGGCTTCGGGCAGGTCGAAGGGCGCGCGGTTGGTCTCCGCCAGCATCGCGATCAGGAAGATGCCAGTAGCTATCAGTCCCAGAGGAAAGAACCGGAACAGGTGCCAGTGGAGCATTCCCAGTTCGCCCTGCTGGTTAAGCACCATTTCCCGCATGGACAGAGAGCCGGTCATCAGCACAACCGCGATGATGGACAGTCCCATCGCCAGTTCGTACGAGATGGTCTGTGCGGAGGCGCGCAAACCTCCCAGCAGGGAGTACTTGTTGTTCGATGACCATCCCGCCAGCACGATGCCGTACACCGTCAGCGAGGTCATTGCCAGCAGGAAAAGAATGCCGATGTTGACATCGGCAATGGGGGTCAGCCTGTCGTTGGGTCCCCAGGGAATGACCGCTGGCGCGCATAGCACGGGTATCAAAAAGCCCGCCGGTGCGAGGAAATAGATGAACCTGTCCACCTTCTCCGGCACCACGTCTTCCTTGAAGAAGAGCTTGATGCCGTCGGCAACTGGTTGTAGCAAGCCGGCTGGACCGACGCGGTTTGGTCCTTTCCGCACCTGCATGAGCGCCAGCACGCGGCGCTCCAGCCACACCAGCCCCGGCACCGCCGTCAGGACAAAGCCCACCACGATGAGGATTCGAAGCGGGATCACAACCCACGCATTATCCAGCAGTGCTTCCACTGTCCTCCTTCTCCTTCACAGATGTGTAACCCCTCTCCCTGCCTCTCCCCGACGCGGGGAGAGGTGCCTCCACTCCCCTTCCCTCGCAGGGAAGGGGACGGGGGTTAGGTTTTCCTGCCAACCCCTCTCCCAACCTCTCCCCGACGCGGGGAGAGGTGCCTCCACTCCCCTTCCCTCGCAGGGAAGGGGATGGGGGTTAGGTCAACTTCTCCCACCTTACGCCTTCCGCAGGCATCCCGTCGTAACAACACGGCGCGTACGCCGGGAACGCCCTGCCAATCTCCTCCATGACCTGTTCTGCCGAAAAGACCGGTATCGGCTTGCCCAGATACACCGCCAGCTCCGCGAAGATGTTCAGGTCAGGCTTCACGTCGGGCGAGGGCGAATTGAAGGCTTTCCAGAACCTCTGCACCCGCCGCTCCGTGTTGGTGAACGTACCTTCCTTCTCCGCCGCGCTCGCTGCGGGCAATACCACGTCGGCATACTGCGCCGTCTCCGTCAGGAACAGGTCCTGCACCACCACGAAGCCTGCATTCTCCAGCGCGCGGTGTGCCAGCTCCGGGTCGTGGTACTTCTGCGCAATGTCCTCCCCCACGACGTACAGCACCTGCATCCTGCCCTGCGCCGCCGATTCCAGCATGGCTTGAGTGGTCATCCCCGCCCTTGCGGGCAGGGCGGTTCCCCACAGCCGCTCCAGACGAGCGCGAGCCTCCTCATCACTGACAGGTACATAGCCGGGCAGAAGGTCGGGCACAACTCCCATATCCGACGCGCCGTGCGAGTTCGCCTCCGGCAGGAGGATATTCAGCCCGCCGTTCTGTGTGGCGACGTTGCCCGTCGCCTCGGTCAGGTTCGCCAGCGCCTGTATCAGCGCAGGATAGTCCGCATGATTGCGCACTCGCGCCCCACACAGGATGACCGTACCCTCTCCGAGCAGGTTCGCTGACTCGCGCAGAGCCTCTATCGGGACGCCCGTCTCCTGAGCCACCCGCTCGGGCGTGTATGCGTCCACAGACGCCTGTAGCGAACCGGCTCCCCGCGACTGCACTACCAGATGCAACAGCCCATTCACCAGAGACAGCTCGGTTCCCTCGCGATAACGTAGAACCAGAGGCTCATCGAAGCGCAACTCGGTCTCGGTTACCTCCGGGTAGGCGATAATGACCTTTGCCCCGAAGCGATACCATGCCTTTCGCGCCCGCAGGAACACGATGGGCTGTTCGTCCACCAGTTCCGAGCCGAAGATAAATATCGTCTTCGCCTTCTCGATGTCGGCGATGGCAGTCTGCGTGAACGGCACTCCGAATCGCGCCAGCATTCCATCCCGCCCTGCCAGCTGATTGCGCTCCAGACGGTGGTCGATGTTATTCGTGCCCACCGCCATGCGCATCAGCTTCTGCAGGAGATAGGCCTCCTCGTTGGAAAGGTGCGCCCCGCCGATCGCGCCCACCGAGTCCGCACCATGCTCCTGCACCGCCTGCCGGATGCGCGACGCGATGAGCTGATACGCCTCCACCCAGCTGGCAGGCACGAACTTCTCCCCCTGCCGGATGAGCGGGCTGAGCAATCGGCGGTCGCTGTTGATATACTCATGTCCAAACTTGCCCCGGTCGCAGGTCCACTCCTCGTTGACCGCTTCGTTCTCGCGCCCCAGCACGCGCACCAGCCGGTTCGGGCGATAGTCCAGCCAGATGTTGCACCCGTTGGAACAGCGCGTGCAGATACCCTTCTGCGACTTCATGTCCCACGGGCGTGCCCGGAAGCGGTACACCCGGCTGGTCAGCGCGCCCACCGGACACAGTTCGATGGTGTTACCCGAGAAGCGCGACGTGAACTCGGTATCGCGGAACGTGCTGACCATCATATCCGCGCCGCGCTTCAGGAACTCCAGCTGTGCATCTCCCGCAATCTCCTGCGAGAATCGCGTACAGCGTGCGCAATGGATGCATCGCTCGCGGTCCAGCACCACGTAGTCGCTGATGGGGAAAGCCTTGGGCAGATGGCGTTTGTCTTCAATGTAGCGTGAGACGCCCGGACCATAGAAAAGCGTGTTGTTCTGCAGGGGGCACTCGCCGCCGCGGTCACAGATGGGACAGTCGAGCGGGTGGTTGATGAGCAGGAACTCCAGAATGCCCCGACGAGCTTTCTGGATAGCTACCGTGTCGGTGTACACCACCAGCCCTTGACTGGCAGGTAGCGTGCACGACGTTTGCGGTTTCGGCATCATGCGCACCGAGCCGTCCGGTTGCTTGGTACCCGCTTCCACCAGACACATCCGGCAGTTCGCCGCCTGCCCTTTGCCCAGGCGCGGATGATAGCAGAAGAACGGAATATCTATCCCGATCCGCTTGGCGGATTCGATAATCATCTCCCCTTTGGGCACCTGCAGCTCGATGCCGTTGATCTCGATTGTCACCAGCTCCTGTTCCGCCATCAGCCTCTTGTTGCCTCCTCAGACTGCGGGTGTACCCCTCTCCGAACCTCTCCCCGACGCGGGGAGAGGTGTCAGGTCGTTCTGTCAAACCCCTCTCCCAACCTCTCCCCGACGCGGGGAGAGGTGCCTCCACACCCCTTCCCTTGCAGGGGTTAGGTTCACATCATCCCTGCGCCGCTACGGCGACAGGTTCCGCCTCCACGATAGAGCGCCCGTGCTGAATGAAGTATTCATACTCGTGCCGGAAATGTTTGATGCTGGCGCGGATGGGCCACGCCGCGGCGTCACCCAGCGCGCAGTAAGACCGTCCATCGATCTGGTCGCAGATATCCAGAAGCAGGTCGATATCCTCCATTCGCCCGCCGCCCGCGAGGATGCGGTCGAAAATCTTCACCATCCAGCGTGTACCTTCACGGCATGGTGTGCACTTGCCGCAGGATTCGTGCGCGTAGAACGCCGCCGTACGCCGCATGAACCGCACGATACACACCGACTCATTCAGCACCATGAAACCGCCCGAGCCCAGCATCGTGCCCGCCGCCTGCAGAGACTCGTAGTCCAGATTCACGTCGCATTTGTCCGCAGGCAGGATGGGCACGGACGAGCCGCCCGGAATCACCGCCTTTAGCTTGCCCTTCACGCCGCCTGCCAGCTCCAGCAGTTCCATCAGCGGCGTGCCCATCTCCACCTCGTAGTTGCCCGGCTTGTTCACGTGCCCGCTGACGGAGAATATCTTCGTGCCGGTGCTCTTCTCGGTGCCCATCGAGGCGTACCATGCGCCACCGTTGCGGATAATCGCGGGCACGCACGACAGCGTTTCCACGTTGTTGATGAGTGTTGGGCAGTTCCACAAACCGGCGATGGTGGGCAGGGGCGCGTGAGGAAACTTCAGACGCGGCTGTCCACGCTCGCCCATGATCGAGCTCATCATCGCCGACTCCTCGCCGCACTCGTACGACCCCGCACCCATGTGGATGTACAGGTCGAAATCTACCCCGCTACCCAGAATGTTCTTGCCGAGGTAGCCAGCGCGATACGCCTCATCGATGGCTCGACGCATAACCCGGGCGGGCTCGGTGTACTCCCCGCGAATGTAGATATATCCCACCTTGGAGAGTGTGGCATACCCCGCGATGATGATGCCCTCGATAAGCTGGTGCGGATGGCGCATCATCAGCTCCCGGTCTTTGAAGGTGCCGGGCTCGCCTTCATCCGCATTGCATTGCACGTAATGAGGCTGGCTCTCGTCTTTAGGAATACCGTTCCACTTGATCCACGCCGGGAAGCCCGCGCCACCGCGCCCGCGCAGCCCCGAGGCTTTCACCTCGTCGATTACCTGCTGGCGTGTCATGCCCAGCGCCTTGCGCAGGGCGCTGTAGCCACCATGCTGTTCGTAAACCTCCAGCGTGTGGATGCCGGGAACGTCTATGTCTTTGAACAGAACCTTCAGCTCAGCCATCTTGACCGTCCTGCTTCTCGCTCACAGTTTGTGCGCCTGCCAGCGCCCGTTCGATCTCCTCCCGCTCGCTCTGCGATAGATGCACCTGTACCACCGTATCTGCCATCTGCACAACGGTATGCTCGTCGCTCTGCTTCAGCTCCTCCAGCAGAGCATCTACCTTCTCCGGCGTTAGCCTGCCGAAGTGGCGATTGCCCACCTGCATCACGGGCGCATTCCCGCAGTCGTTGAGGCATTCCACCTCTACCAGCGTGAACTGCCCGTCGGGGGTGGTCTCGCCGACTTTGATGCCCAGCTTCTGCTCGAGATAGTGCAGAAGTTCGTAGCCTCCGCAGATGGAGCAGGTCAGGTTGGTGCATACTTCCAGCGTTACCCGCCCCACCGGTCGCTTGTTGTACATCGTATAGAAACTGGCGACGCCTTCCACCACCGCGTAAGATGTACCCAGCCGGTACGCCACCTCCATCAGCGCCTCTTCGGGCAGGTATCCACCGTATTCGCGCTGGGCAATCCACAAAGCGGGGAGCATTGCCGCGCGTTTGTTCGGATAGTGGCGCTTGATACGCTCCAGCTCCTGCACCGCCCTCTCGGAAAAGCGCAGGGTTGGTGGCTCCTTCTCGTTAATGCGTCGTACGCGGGGATATTCGCTCAGTCGTATCGCCTCGCTCATCGGTCGATCTCCCCAAGCACGATATCGATGCTTCCGATGATTGCCACAATGTCTGCAATCATGTGCCCCTTGCTCATCAGAGGCAACGCCTGCAGATTCATGAAGCACGGCGGTCGCGTCTTCACCCGCCAAGGACGGTTGCTTCCGTCACTCACCACGTAGTAGCCGATTTCGCCTTTGGGACCTTCGATGGGCACGTACGCTTCGCCCTCTGGCGGGCGGAAGCCCTCCGTCCACAGCTTGAAATGATGAATGAGCGACTCCATGCTGTTGTCCAGCTCCTCGCGCGGGGGCGGAACCACCTTGCGGTCGTCACTGCTGACCGGACCTTCGGGGATGCGCTCCAGACACTGCTTGATGATACGGTTCGCCTGTCGCATCTCCTCCATCCGCACAAGGAACCGGTCGTACACGTCGCCCACCGTGCCGGTAGGGATATCGAACTCCACCTGATCATAATACAGGTAGGGGTTCGCCTTGCGCAGGTCGAAGGCGTATCCGCTTCCGCGCAGGATCGGACCGTTGATGCCCAGCGCGATGCACTCGTCCGCCGTGATGATGCCGATGTTGCGTGTGCGTTCCACCCAGATGGGGTTCTCCGTCAACAAGCCTTCGTAGTCATCCACCTTGCTGGGGAAGTCCTCCACAAATTGCGCGATCTTCTCCAGCAATCCATCCGGCACATCCGCCCGCCAGCCTCCCACCTGAATCCACGACGGGAACATGCGCACTCCGGAAAGATGTTCGAACATATCGAGGATGCGTTCGCGCTCGCGGAAGCAGTAGAAGAAGGGCGTCATCGCGCCGATGTCCAGCGCGTGCGTGCCCAGCCACACCAGATGGCTGGCGATGCGCTGAAGTTCGCTGAAAATCATGCGCAACCACACCCCCCGCGGTGGCACTTCGATGTCCAGCAGTTTCTCCACCGACAGCACGAACGCCAGCGAGTTGTTCATCGCCGACAGGTAATCCATGCGTTCCACGAGGGGAATACACTTCTGGTACTGCTCAAACTCGCAGGTCTTCTCGATGCCTGTGTGCAGGTAGCCGATATGCGGAACCACGTCCACGATGGTTTCGCCATCCAGCTCTACCACCAGGCGCAACACCCCGTGTGTGCTGGGGTGCTGAGGTCCCATATTGATGACCATCGAGCCTTCGGTGGCTCCTGGCAATATCTCCATCTGTTCTGGTGTGATGCTCATGCTTGCCCTCGCCTCTTACTCCCTGCTGGACAGCCCGGTCTTGCCGAAGAAGGACTCGCCCGGATGCGGGGTTTGCACTTCCGCAATGGAAGGTCCCAGCGTGCCCCGATCGAACACCACCTCTTCGCCGCCAAGCGGGAAGTCTTTGCGCAACGGATGCCCCACCCAGTCGTCGGGCATCAGGATTCGGCGCAGGTCGGGATGCCCCTCGAACACGATGCCGAACATGTCGTACACCTCGCGTTCAGGGAAGTTTGCGCCGGGGAAGATACTGGTGACCGACGGGATGGTTTCGCCCTCGTTCACACACACCTTCAGAAACAACCGGGTGAACGTGCGAAACGAATACAGGTTGTACACCACCTCGAATCGCGGCTCACGGCGCCCCAGCTGGTCAATGCCTACAATATCCGACAGGAAACGATAGCTCAGTGCGGGGTCATCGCGCAGGAATCGACACACATCGGGCAGGTACACTTTGTCCAGAACGACCCACGTATCGCCGCGAAAGGTATATACCTCGCGAATCGCCTCAGGAAAACGCTCGCGGATGCGCGTGACTTCTGGTCGCTCGGACATCTCCTGTGCAGTGGTTTCGCTCATCCCTCCCCCTCTCAGCTCCGCAAAACTGCCTCTCTCTGTGAGGTCGGCTCCAGTTTTTGTGCCTCTGCACTCAATTGCACGCGCCGCGGCTGTGCTCGCTCCGACTCCTCCCACTCCAGCGCGCGCGTGCCCAGCATGTAGAAGTAACCCACGAACAGGATGGCAATGAATACGCCCATCTCGATCAGGTTGAACGCCTGCACCGCTTTGGGAGCGTCCTTGAACGTCACCGCCCACGGATACAGGAAAATGGTCTCCACGTCAAAGATGATGAACAGCATGGCAACGAGGAAGAACTTCACGGGGAACTTCTCCCGCGCTGAACCGACCGGCGTCACACCACATTCGTAGGGAGATACCTTGCGTGCATCGGGTCGCTTTGGACCCAGCAGGTAGGAAAGCACCACCATGCCGACAGCCAGCACCGCCGCCAGCACCGCCATTACCATGATTGGAACGTAACTGTTCAGCATCGCTGTTTCCTTTACCGTGAACGAATTCACAAGGTCGCGACAATCGGCATTATTTTACCCGAATAAACATCGCTTGTGGAAGAGCTTCTGCGCCTTGCGAGTATAAATTCGCGAAGAATGGAGCGAATCCTTTCTGAACCGCCACGCGCTCAGGGAACGAACAGTGCCGTTTCCCCCTCCGCCAAACGCAGATGGTGCAACTGCCTCCTTGCGCGGTCTGCTTGCCAGCGCCGCATCGGACGGGGGAGGCGGATGTCCCGCTCGCCCGCGGTGCTGGCGGTAACGGACACGGCATCCGTGCAGGCGTACACGATGTCCAGCGCACTGCTCCACATGGTCACGCCGGCGTCGATTGCCAGCCTGCGCAGGATTTCAGCAGGGATGGGCGCTGTGCCCACATACACCGAAGTATACCCATCCATCCGCTTGCGGGCGAAAGCCACGCCTGCACCGTCCGTCCACGTGCCCAGCACCTCTACCGACGGCTCCTGCACCGCGAAGCGCGGAAAGTGCATTCCCGGTAGCCCAAAGCGCATCGTACCGGAGGCAATCAGCATCGGAGCGTCGCCGTTCAGAATCTTTAGCGACAGCCCGGTGAGTCGGCTCATCCGCTCCACCGACACGCCCTGCGCTGATACGAATGCTGGCGCATACATCCATACCGCCGTCGCACCACTTCCCGATAGTATCCTCCTGAGCTGTTCTGCCTGCCTGTCGTTCAGGTAGAAGCAGTTCACAAACAACAGCAGGCGGTAGCGTCGCGCGTCTTTCGCACGCAGGTCGGCAAGGTCGAGGAAGTCCACCGGTGTGCCGATACGATGAACTGCCCTGCTCTGGCGGTTCAGGAAGTACTCGTTGAACAGGTCGGTATCGGGCCCACCGCGAGCGGTTTTCCAGTGTGCCGTGACGAAGAAGCTCTCCGGCTGATACACGGCGCAGATCTGTGCCGGAGATGCGAGGTTCCAGCGGGCGCGCTCTCGCCCCACCTGCACAAAAGCGCGTATCTCGTCCAGCAACTCGCGCTCTGCGTACCAGCCGGGACCGATATCGAACAGCCAGCCGGCGTTACCCTGAGCCATCATTTGCGCGAGGTCGCGCCGCAGGATGAGCCGGCTTCCGCGCAGTGTTTCCGCGCCGTAGCCCCCGTTGCCCGAGTGTTCGGGTTGCGTTTCAAGGCAGGTTGCAGAGTCCATTTCCGCAAAGTAAAGTTTGTCGTGTCGCTTGATGCTCTCCAGCAGGACGCGGTATCCGCCATCGCCTGCCAGCCCTCGTGAGCGTCCCAGCCAGTTGCCTGCGCCGTCCACGGCATCGTGCTGGTAGGCATAAGGGCACGCCACGAAGTCGATATACGGACTGCTCAGCAGCCGCTGGGGAGCTAAATGCCCACCCTCCTGTATCCATACGTTCTCCAACAGGTAAGTATAGAACGCACCGCACAGAGCACGCCCGCGCGTCTCCTCTTTCACGATGCGAGCAAAATAGAGAATCGTGTCGGCGCACACCTCGTGGAACCACCGGTAGTAGCGCACCACTTCTGCCTCTCTGGCGGGGTCGCGCAACAGCCCCATCGTGCTGGTCAGCCTCGCTTTCACGTCGGGGAGACCACCGCAGGCGCGTTGCATCGGGGCACTCACGTCCGGCAGATGACGCGAGCCGAAGTAGTGCCACTCGCCGTAGATGCCGTGCGCTATCTGGTAGCCAATCACCCGGCTGCGCAGAGGACTTTCCTCCACAAAGCGCAGAAACGCCCGCAACGCCTCCGCCGTGTCTCTGCGCCACACCTCTGAAGCGAACGAAGGCTGTCTGACCGGACCGAAAGCAGATGTGTCGTCCCCCATCGGCTGGGCGTAGGCGATGAGCTCCTCGGGGTGTCGGGCACTCCACCACTCCGGCGCGAACAACCCCAGCCGTACCAGAAAGTAAGCCCGAGGGTTGATGCTCAGCAGACGGGTCAGCTGGCTGGTAAAGCCGCTCCAGTCGTATCTGCCATCCTCCTGCCAGCCCGAGCTCAACACGTAATGGGGATGGAACAGGTCGATGCCCGCGAAGGTGAAATCGGGAGCGAACTCGCTCAGGTCGTTGCTCCATGCCAGCAGAGGAAAGACCTCTCTACCGTTAAGGAAAAGACGTGGTGCGCCCCGTTCTACTCGCACCTCCGCTCGCACGGGCGGTTCGCCTTTCAATGCATCCAGTGCTTTCTGCCAGCGTGGGTCTGGATAGTACTGCGCGATGTTGCCGGTTCCGTACCATGGTCCGGCGAACACATCGCCCACTTCCTGCGCCATCGCCCAGCGCGAGTCGTCGAAATCACTCGCCTGCCAACCCTGCTCTCCTTCGCGATGGCATCGCCAGCTGGCATCGCTGAAGAGCCGGACTGTTGTGCCTCCCGCCATCTCGATGCGCAGTTCCAGCAACAAGCCCGCTGGGGCGACGGCGTTGAACACCGACACAGCCAGCACATTCCGCCCCGCACGCAGAAGAGAGGTCACATCCCGCTCCTGCAAGACAGGTTGTCCACCGCGGGCAACTTCCTGCCCGTTTAGCCATAGCGTGAAGGCGTCATCGCCCGTCACCAGCACGCGCGCCCGACGCACCTGCCCCGCGATATCGAACCGTCGCCGGAAGAAGCGCGTAGCGTTGTCTGCCGGAGGACTTTCGGGATACCAGATCCAGCGTGGTACATTAGCCGAAGCGAGCCGGGTTCGCCCTGAGCGCACCATCCACGCTTGTCGCCTCATCGCCCCCACGAAAGGCGAGAACTGCACCCCGAACGCGAATCGCAGGCGCGGGTCGGTCTTGCCGTCGAAGTAGGCAGGGTCGGCGCTGTCCTGCGCGAGGCGACTGGCATACAGCCCCACGCACGTCTGCCCCGTCCTCTGGTCGATTTCCCAGTAATACCTGCCGGGCGGCAGGGGTTCTGGGAGAGTCAGCGTCACCCGGCTGTTATCGGGGATGTCCACGAACGCCTGCGACGCCAGCTTTCTCGTCCGCCTCGGCGAGTCCCACAGGGTCAGCGTAAATCCGCCCTCGTTGTCGTTCCAGCTGGGCACGCTGAGCCACAGCAGGTTAAAGCGTTCTTCTGCCGTGAACACCTGCCCCATGCGCTCATGGTCGTTCAGGGCGAAGGCGACCAGCTGGGACATCACCGCAGGTACTCCTCCGGGAAATTCCACGGCGAGCGGTAGCGCGGACGAGCCAATCGCTGAGCCTCGCGGTCGCCCACGATTCTCTCCGTGCGCGGGTCCAGCCGGACAGCCCGTCCCAGCTTGTAGGACAGATTCGCCAGCGTCAACGCGAGGTCGATGCGATAGTGATACTCCACACTGCACGAGGGTTGTGTACCGCTCTTGATGCAGTCCAGCCACTCCCGCTCGTGTCCCGGCGAGGGCGGAATGCTGGGCGGAGGTGGCGTCGGGTCTTTCAGCAGATCGCCTTCGGGCACTATCTCGTGCCTGCCGTAATCGGCAAACAGCGTGGCGTTAGCGCAGTGGAAGTAGACGCCCAGCCGACGCGCAGGCTGACCGCGCCCGAAATCGAAGCCGAAGCTGTTCACCAGGTTGCTCGTCCACGTCATCGTCACACCGGGATATTGCCACAGCACCTCCTGCACGTCGGGTACGTCCCCGTCGTCGTTCAGCACAAAGCGCCCGCCCGTGCTGTAGGTCACCAGCGGCACTTTCAAGTCCAGCGCCCACACCGGCAGGTCGATGATGTGCGGACCCATGCCCATCGTCCAGCCGCCCGAGTAGTCCCAGAAGGAGCTGTGATGATAGGCATCGGCGACCAGCAGGCGGTTGAACTCGCGTTTGGGAGCCGGTCCCAGCCACATTTCCCAGTCCAGGTCGGCGGGAGGAGGCTCCTTGGGCGCGTGACCGATGCCGGTGGGTGACTGGTTCATCACATTAAAGGTGCGCACCACGCCCACATGCCCCAGCTTGCCGGAGCGAATCCACTCGACCACCCGCCGGAAGTTCTCGCTGGCGTGTATCTGCGTGCCAATCTGCGAGATGACGCCATGCCGACGCACCGCATTGCGCACCGCCAGAGTCTCATCGGGATACAGGGTCATCGGCTTCTGCAGGTAGATGTGCTTGCCTTTCTCTGCGGCGTGAACCGCCTGCAGGCAGTGCCAGTGCGGGGGCGTGGCGATAATTACTGCGTCCACTTCGGGTCGCTCCAGCAGTTCGCGGTAGTCGCGATAGCCCTTCGCCGTGTTTTTGAACGGCTCCAGCGCTGACTGCAGTCGGCTCTCCCATACGTCGCATACTGCCGTGACCACCACGTCGGGATACTGTGCGCAGTTCTGCAGGTTGGCGCGCCCCATCGGTCCCGCACCGATGAGGCCAACGGTAATGCGCTCGCTGGGCGCAGGCTTACCGCCCCGCCCCACTGCCGAAGCGGGCACGACCATCGGCATCGCCATCGCCGCGCCCACACTTGCCTTCAGGAAATCGCGTCGCGACAGCCCGGTCATGATTGCTCCACCTCCATCGCCTGATGATATGCCTGCCATTGAGATTGCCAGACTGCTGGCTCGGGTTCTCCACCGGGACGAATCCACAGCCGGTAGCGTAACGTGAGCGGATGCCCCGGGCGAAGCTCGTAGCGTGTCTCTGCCGTCGGGAAGGTCGGCTGAAGCCAGTTCAGATTGGGATACTCTACCCAGTCGGGTGGATGATGCGGGTTGCCTGCGTGCGGGAAGATGAGAATGCCCGCTTCGCCCTTTCCGCCCGGGAACACGCCAAACGCCCCTGCCCACGCCTGTTTACTTTCGGTATGCTTGATGAACCTCTGCCCCTGGATGGCGGACAGGCGCATGTTCAGCCCACCGTATGCATTCGTGCCGCGCCGCGCCAGCAACACCGGCTCCTTCAGCGCGGTGATGTGGAAGGTCAGGTCGATGCACCGTCCCTGCGCGCTACGGCGATAGGCGCGGATGATTGCCCACTCCTGCACGACGGGTTCCTGCCCATCCCACCGCCACAGGCTTTCTGCCTCCACCTGCGCGAACACGGCGCCGTCCACCACGCGATACCGTCCCGTCGGGTAAGCGAACACCCGCTGGAGCGCATGGAGGTCGCCCCGTTCGCCCCGGTAGTCCACTTCGGGCCACGCCCAGTAGATGCCCCGATGATGTGGATGGTCGATGGGCCAGTCCTCCGTCATCACTTCGCCCGAAGCACCGTACAGCGGGTGGATGTAGTCACTGCGTGCGCGGGAGTAGATACGATTTTCGGCAGAGACCTGTGCGTGACGGTCGGGGCGATCCACCGTCCAGTAGTTATACTGCAGGATCGGCTCATTGTCCTCGGCAATCAGAATCTGTCGCGTGCGGCGGTCGCGATACGCTCGCAGGCGGGCAGGCGCAGGCTGTTCATCTGTTGCCGCCACCCATTGCCCGGCGGCATCCTCCGGCGCGACGATTGCCCACACACAGCCCTCGTGCCACTGCGCCTCCACCGACCGCCCGGAGCGCAGATTCACCAGCCGCAGGAGACCCCTCTCGCCATGCGTCTGCAACTGCCTGTCTACCGGTACCGTGAAGGCACAGGGAGCGTGCACCGCCGTGCAAACTGATACCGCTCTGGTGTCGATCCGCCAATGCCTGCTCACAAACCGATCTCCTCGTGTGATATACCTGTATCGGATGGTGACCACCTCGATTCCTGCAAGGAATCACGCTAAATGTCGTCGAATATGCTAAACGGGTGGGCAGTGATGAGTCTGTCGTGGGCACTGGTCGAGAGTAATCCCCTGAACATGCTCAGTCATGAGCAATCTCAGCGTATCCTGCAGCTGATGCGCCGTCGCAAGATAAACCCCGGCGAGCGACTGGAACTGGGCAAGACGGAAGGCGGTTGGTGGGTGCTGGAGAAGGGCGTGATGAAGATGTACCAGACCGCGCCCGATGGAACATCCTTGACCTACGCTATCCTGCACAGCGGCGACTCGTTCGGGGAGACAGACATCCTGACCGGTCACTGGGTACGGGCATCTGTAGAGGCGCTGGAACCCTGCACGGCGCGCTACCTGAGCGCAGAACAGTTCCAGGGGCTTCTACGCGAATCTCCAGATTTCGCACTGGCGTTGTTGAGGGTGATGGCAGAGCGCATCCGGCAGTCACAAGAGCGGGTGTTCCATATCAGCCGTCTGCCTCTCGCCAACCGGCTGGCGCACGCCATTCTTGGCTTGGCAGAGACGGTAGGCAGACCCTGCCCCATTGGCACGGAAATCAAGCTGAGCCAGCAGGAGCTGGCAGACTATGTGGGCGCCACTCGCGAAGCGGTCAGCCGGACGCTATCGGCATGGACACGGCAGGGATATATCGAAACACGGCGAAAGAGCATCATCGTCAAGGACCCGAAGCCACTCGAACTGCTGAACGCAGACATCGAGCGCTATCTGTGAAAAGAAAAAAGGTGGAAGGTGGGGAGCCTTCCACCGCAGGAGTTGGAGGGTGACCGTTTTTTGAGTGACCTTCGGACTTATCTGGGCATGATGACCGTGTCGATCACGTGGATGACGCCGTTGTCCGCCTCGATATCGGTTTGGATGACGGTGGCGTTATCGACCATGCACTTGCCATCTTCGACGTGAACGGTGATGTTTTGACCATGCACAGTGGCAAGGTGCTGGCTGTTGATGATGTCCGCCGCCATCAGTTTGCCCGGCACGACGTGGTAGGTCAAAATCGCCGTCAGCTGCTCCTTGTTGGCAAGCACCGACTGCAGGGTCTCGGCGGGGATCTTCGCGAATGCCTCGTCGGTGGGCGCGAATACGGTAAACGGGCCAGGTCCGCTGAGCGTCTCTACCAGACCTGCTTCCTGCACCGCCTTCACCAGCGTGTTGAAGCTGCCTGCGCTCACTGCGATCTCCACGATGTTCGGCATCTGTCTAACTCTCCTCCTGAGTGGTTGTCGTTGTTTTGCGTTATCAGTATGGCAGGCGGTTCGCCCCTGCTTCCGTGATGCACATCACACAACGCGAAAAAGCGCCGGAAAAACCAAAAAAGCGCTGGCGGTCGCCCGCCAGCGCGTAGATGATTACAGCACAGACACTACAGCCAGCGTGAGCGTCGCGTCGAGGCGCGGCTCAATCGCGTGAACAGGTCGCGCTGTTCTGGACCTCGCTCGTCGGGAATGCTGAAGGCGCACAGGTGCACCATGCGCTCGCGTGCCACCAGAGCAGAACCCACCACTCCAGCCGCACGGAAACGCACGTCCTCACCCTCTCCCACCGATGGGAAGACTTCCGAATCGGCTTCGGCGATGCGCTGAACGAACATCCGAGCCGTGTCCAGAGTAATCGGGGCGAAGTCCAGACGGAAAAAGCTGATGGCGTCCATCGCTACCCCGCGCAGGAGCTTCGCAAACAACGAATGCATCGTCCGGGAGAAATCGAACACATCCATGCTCGCGATGGCTCCGTTGACCGCGAACAGTGCTCCTACCTGACCGCGCTGAGGCTCGATAGCACGCTCATAGTCCCGCAAAGTGACCTCGTGGCGCTCGTACAGATCTGCCATTGCCGACGTGGGCGAGAAGGTGTCCAGCAGTTCCTCGCGCTCGTCGATCATCCGCCAGATCGCGCCCTGATCTGCCAAGAACGCACCGGTAGCCTGTCGTGCCCGATGAACCTGCGCGGACTTATACGCCCGCATGGTCGACGGCATGGACTGTCGCGAAACCCGAAACTCCGCGCTCACGTGGTGCCACCGCCCCTGCTCCACACAGCTGACCGGGATAACCACCTCTTGCTCTGCCGGCACCAGAATGGTGAGGTTCACCACCCGGTTCTGTTTGGCGCCGACCAGCTCCTCGCCGTCCATGATGAGCACCGCCTGCTTCGCGCGGTTGATGACCCGCAGACTGTTGACGCTACCCGACTCGTGAACCTCTTTCACCGTCACGTAGCCCGCCTGCAACGCCTCCTCCAGCAGGAGATAATCCGCCTCACCTGAAGAACCGTCCAGCAGGGGAAACATCGTCAGGTTCTTGAACGAGACCGCTTCGCCCACAGTGAGGCGCTTCAACGTGTCGCTGACCAGATTGTGCATCGAGGCAAACCCTCCTTTTCACATGATTGCATAGAGTATACATCAGCGACATTAATTTGTCAATTGTCTGTATTACTAAAAATTAAACTGCCAAGTCCACGCTTATAATTGGCATTTGTCAGCTGGTAACAAATCCGGTATCCTCCGCCAGTAAGGTCATCACGCCCCTCTCGGCACGGTAAAGCAAAACTACTACCTTCCGTTCGCCCGCTGGCTTCCAATCCCGCACAAGCTCCTCCGGGCTCTGCATTACGCCGCGCTTCTTGACCACAATCGTGCCTGCGCCCACCGCTCGCAGGCGCGATAAGACCTGCCTGCGCGAGTAGGGAAAATGCTCCAGCAGGCGATAGGCGCGGGCAAAGGGGGTCTGCACGTAGCGCTCGCCGGTCAGGTAGGCGATTTTGGGATGCAGGAGGTACGCCGGCAGTTGCTGTGCCAGCTCGGCGACGAGATGCCCTGCCACCACAGCAGGGTCGGGGTCGTACACCCATTGCAGGGGAGGACGCACCTCCGGCTCCGGCGCGCCTGAATCTGCCAGATATACATTCTCCGGAAGGAGGCGTGCCCTCCGCGCAATGCCCTGCCTGCACGCCCCGAAAGATAGCAGAAGCTCGCGGCACTCTCCGGCAACCGAAATGTACTCCTGCTCGCATTCCTCAGGCAGATATTCCGCCGGTAGCGCAGGGGTGGTCTTGATAAGCGCACCGCGCACCACCCTCGCCAGCGCACATACTGTGCCCCAGTCCGGTTGCCAGTCTTCCGGTGATAGCCCCCTGCGTCCATCCGAGCGTCGCGCAGGGTCGAGAAACAGCCATCCCGCCCGCTCCAGATGCAGAGAACGCAGGTCGGCGTGTACCAGCCAGGCGTTCTGCTCCACTCCATACGCCTGCAGGTTGCGTTGGGCGAACCGGGTGCTCAAATCATCCCGCTCGATTCCCACTGCCGGTCCGCGCCCGGCGAGCGCAATCAGATCACCGCCGATTCCACATCCGGCATCCGCCACGATAGTGCCTTCGGGAAAACGTGAGGCGTGGCACCGAGCCACGATCTCGGCGGAGCTCTGCTCCAGTCCGTCAGGCGTAAACCACATCACGTGCGCGCGGGAGAACTTGCTTTGCGCCCGTCGACGCAGGGTTATCTGGCGCACAGCCATCGAGGCGGTTTGAGGGTCATACCGGCGACGGAGCCACAGAAGCAGGCTGGTCTCGTCGGAATCCGAACGCCCGGAGGCGTGCTGAATCGCCTCCTCCACGAGGTCGAGGTTCAGCAACTACTCCTCCCGGCGGCTCTCCCACGCTCGCCAGTAGCCCGCGCCTTTGGGCAGAATCACGAACAGCATAACCACCGCGCTGGGCACGATGAACATCAGCAGTTCGTTGAAGGGTGCCCCCAAAAAGAAGAGAATCAGACCGAAGACGGCGCACGCTTCGGCAAACGCCAGCGCGATGACCGAATAGGTAACGAACCGCTGGGGCGAAGGCAGGTCGCCGGACTGCGCCACGGACTCCACATGTACCGCCAGCCGCAACTGTGACCAGATAACCGAGACCAGCAGGCACACGACAGCCATCAAGCTCACGGGCAAACGCATCGCCTGCAGGCTGGTGCTCTGCACACGCGCCCCGGATTGGTCCAGCATGTACGCCAGCACAGCGTACATCACCAGTGAGCCTGCAAAGCCGAACACGATGGTCATCCACGTCAGTCGGTTGGCAGGGGTTCCGTGCATCATCGTTATCGCCTCCGGGTTGGCGAGAGCGCGTGGGAATCGAACCCACCCGGGACGGGGGCAACCCACCCCGCACACAGCTTTGAAGGCTGCGGAGGACACCAGTCCCCATGCGCTCTCATCTCAGTCATCCAGCCACAGGCAGACCGCCGCCAGGTCCTGCGCCCGGTCGCCGAGCTCTGCGGGAACCACCTCCAGCACCTCGCGAACGCGGCGCCAGGCATGCACCTCCAGCGCACGACGCAAAGGCTCCAGCACCAGTTCGCCCGCCTTCACGGCAATGGTACCCAGCACCACGCGCTCCGGGTTCACCACCTGCGCCAGATTGGCAATGCCGATGCCCATATAGGTCGCCGCCTCGGTCAGCACGAAGCGGGCAAAGGTATCTCCCCCCTGCGCCGCGTCCACCACATGCTGAGCGGTGACCTCTTCGGGCGACACCATCTGCCACAGCCTGCTTTCCGGAGCATCCCCAGCCAGCTCCCGCGCCCGTCGCGCGATGAAGGGACCCGACGCCAGTGCCTCCAGACAACCGCGCTTGCCACAGCCACAGGGCGGTCCGTCCAGCAATACGGTGATATGCCCGATCTCGCCAGCGAGGTCGTTCGCACCGCGATACAACCTTCCTTCCAGTATCAGCCCGCCTCCGATGCCTGTGCCCCACGTCATGAACACCATGTGGCGCGTGCCCCGTCCCGCCCCAAACCGATGTTCCGCCAGTGCGGTGGCATTGGCGTCGTTTTCCAGCCGGGCGGGCAGGTGAAAGCGCTCCTCGAACAGCCGTTTGATGGGCACCGCATCCCATCCGGGCAGGTTCGGTGGTGAATACACAATCCCTTTCTGGCTGTCCAGCGGACCACCGCACGAAATGCCGATACCGCGTACCTGCGAGCGCGGCACCTCCTGCATGACCGCCTCCGCCATCTCGAAGAGCTGGCTTACCACCGCCTGCCAGCCCTCCTGCGCCCGTGTTGGCTGCCATCGGCGGGCGAGGATACGCCCCTCCACATCCGCCAGCACACAGGCGACCTTCGTGCCGCCGATGTCCACACCGACGATATAGGGCGCGTCTGGCATCTCTATCCCGGCTTCAGCTCCGGAAACATCGAGCGGTCTTCCGGCTCGATAATCATACCCGTGGTCTGCAACCACGCGGTTGCGCGCTGTATCTCCTCCACCGAGCCTTCCAGTTCTACGTACGCATATCCGCCATCCTCGGTGAAGTTCGCGCGCTTCACGTTGACCACCACGTTATAGTCCTTTCCCAACCGCCACAGAAACGGCTCTTTCACCTGTTCGGCGGTGGCGGTAATGAGCATTCGCAGTTTCGCCATAGCCTGTCCTCGTTCGCTCCGATGATGCAGTAGTATTGCCACCTTGTGCTTTCGGCTCAGAGCAGGAGGACTCCTGCCGCGCACGGAAAATGTATGGGTGCAACAGGTATCTGACAGGAGGACAGGAGATGTGGTTGACGGTGCTTCTGCTTTCCGCAGTGACCCTCCAGGCGGATAAGCCGACCGAGACTGGGTTTCTGAACCGTGTGTACACGAAAGACGGCTACACGATGCCGTATGTGGTGTATGTGCCGCGCGATTACACCCCTACGAAGAAGTGGCCCGTGATTCTGTTCCTGCACGGCGCGGGCGAGCGAGGCAACGATGGCATCAGGCAGACACAGATTGGTATCGGTTCCGCCATACGCACCTATCCCGAGCGGTTCCCCTGCATCGTCGTCATGCCGCAGTGCCCGGCTGACCGCTGGTGGCGCGGCGAGGAGCTGGATGCCGCATACCAGTGCCTCCAGCAGACGATGAAGGAGTTCTCGTGCGACCCGCAACGGGTGTATCTGACCGGACTGTCGATGGGAGGGTTCGGCAGCTGGGAGATGAGCGTGAAGTATCCCGACACCTTCGCCGCGATGATACCCATCTGCGGGCGCGGAGACCCGGCACAGGCGGAGAAGATCAAGAACCTGCCCATCTGGGTCTTCCACGGCGACGCGGATAACCTGGTGCCGCCGTCGTTCTCCCGCGAGATGGTGGAGGCGTTGAAGAAAGCGGGTTCCACAGTGGTGAAGTATACGGAGCTGCCCGGCATCGGGCACAACTCGTGGGACCCTGCCTACAGCAGTGCCGAGGTCATCAAGTGGCTTCTGGAGCAGAAGAAGCCGTAACGCAGAGGGCGCGCCATCCGGCGCGCCCTGCTTTCGCTACGTCTCCAGTGCGAAGTTCATCAGGAATAGCCATCCCCGCGTCAACAGCTCGGCTACGCTGAGAAATGTGCCGTAGACCCCATCCAGATACAGCCGCGGGTGCCACAGCTTGCCTCGCTTCAGCAGGTTCCATGCATCCTGCCACACTGCACGCGACTGCCCCATGCGCAGATGCAGGTAGGTGATGAAAGCCACCACCCTGGCGATAGCGCGACGCTGGCGCTGAACCTGTGCCTCTTTTGCCTGGGCCACGCTCTGGCGCCACTCCTCTGCTCGCTTCGTGAGCCAGGTTGCCCGCCAGATTTTCTCGAACATCAGAATCAGTTTGACCACGTTCCACGATAGCTCCACCGTGTCTTTCGTGCGTCGCCAGGCGTACGCCAGCCGGCTCTCCATCGGGAAGGTGGGGCGTCGCTCAGTACGCCCCTTCAGCCGCCAGAAGCCGGTGATCATCGGGTGCGCTCCTTCGCAGTGGGTGGCGTAGGCATACCAGACGGCGTTCTTGAAGATGCCCCAGTACGACTCTGGCGTCGCCCGCGTGAGCACCTTAATCAGGTTCTCCACCGAATAGAAGCGCTTCCACGCCTCGCGATACACGTTGAACCATTCTTCCGCGCTCATGTTCGGGTGCTTCTGCGCTGCGTGGAAGCTGTCGTACTCGTTGAAGTCCGGGCTCATCCACTCGCCGCGCCGGGTCATCTCCAGATGGTCTACCGAGCCCGGCAGGGGCGTCAGCATGAAGAAGCTCGCCTGGTCGGGCTGAACCACGTCCATCAGCGTGGTGATGTCCTGTCGCACCGATTCGACGGTGTCGTGCGGAAAGCCGATGATGTAGCTGGTGTGCACGGCGATGCCGTAACGATGCCACGTCGCGACCATCTCTTCGTAGAAATTGGTCTTGTTCTGCCCTTTGGAGGCCGCCTTCAGGTTCTCGGCGTTGAGACTCTCCAGCCCGATGAACACCTGCGTGCATCCCGCGCGCGCGGCGAGGTGCACAAAGTCGGGGATGCGGTAGGATGGTACGTCCACCTGCATCATGAAGGTGATGGCGATGCCTTCCTCTTCCCTCATGCGGATGAGCCGTTCGAAGATTTCACGCCACTGCGGATTGCGGGACATGTTGTCATCGGTGAAGAAGTAGTGCTTGATGCGTGGGTAGTGCTCGCGAACGTGTTTTTCGATCAGCTCGGGAGACCGATAGCGCATGAAGTTGCCCTGCACATGGATGATGGTGCAGAACGAGCATTTGAAGACGCACCCGCGCGAGGTATCCATCGTGCCCGCGTAGGGCAGGACGAACCGACGGGCAACCCTTTCGTCCACGAGAGGCGCCGCCCACTCTCTGGCGAGGTCTGGCAGGTCGCCCATCCAGTATACCGACTTCAGGCTACCCTTCAGGGCATCGGTGAGCAGTTCTTCCAGCCGCCCTTCTGCCTCGCCCGCAAACAGGCTGATGCCCTGCTCGCGCAGTTGCTGGAGTTCGGGGGTCAATCCCAGCAGAGCCAGCGAACCGCTGATGTGGAAACCGCCCATCACCACCATCGCGCCCAGGTTGCGGAAGCGCACCGCAAGGTCTGCCGCGCGGGGAAACTGGTTGGTCTGTACCCCCACGAGCCCGACCAGCGTGGGCACGCCCGCAATCGCCCAGCGGCGTATCACCTTTTCGGGTACCACCAACTGCACGGTCTCGTCGATTACATGCACTTCCACTTCCACGCCCATCTTCTGGGCGGTATCCCGAATCAAGCCGTTCAGGGCGTTCAACGTGTTCGAGGGCAACACGCCGCGAACATGGTGGATCACATAGCCGTCGTCATCATACTTTGAAGGTTTGACCAGAATGATGTTCAGCGCGGGTAAAGCTCGGTTCATTTTCCTCCTGCCTTTTTCTTTCCAGCCGATGCGGAGTGATCGAATCATGCCGATTCACCTCCCAACCGCTTGATTGATTATAGGCGTTTACTTCACACAGAGTCAAGGGATTTTTCTCTTAGTGCTGTTAAATATACTGCTGGATTAAGCCGCGTCATGGCGACGACGCGCTCTTGCCCGCTGGCGACTCGTCAGGGAACCGTTTCGCTTTCGCGCGACGGCTCGCCACAACACAGTATATGTCGTCATTCTGTTTCCCATTACTGTCATTGTGAGCAAAGAGAAGAATCTCGGAGATGCTTCGGCTTGCGCCTCAGCATGACAATTATTTGATTCGTGCTGCCATGCCCTTCATGTCATCCTGAGCGAGAGCGAAGGATCTCATGAGATGTTGTCGGCTGAAGCCTCAGCATGACAAGCGAGGGCAACATTCTGGAGGGCGAGGAGCCCCTGCCGAGCCGAGCACACCTCCAGCGGCTCACTGGAAGGTTCATCCTCCATGCCGCAGGCTATTGACTCCGCTTTCACTCCTCCGCTACAATGACAGCAATCCCGTAATGTAAAGCGAACCGGCTCATCATCCCAGCCCTGAAGCGGATGGCGAAGTCAGAGGTGCAGACATGACCGATGACCGCTCTGGCAACTGGGCGACACTCGTGCTGAACTACTGGCAATCGCACGGAGTGAACCCTCAGCAGGCGCAGGAACTGCTGACCGAACTCTACCTGCGATACAGCCGGCGAAGCCTCTTGCCCGCCTGGGGACAGGGCGTGCCCCCGCCTGCCCTGTGGAGGCTGGCGCATGACCTCTTGTGCGAACACTGGCGATGCCAGCGCCGGGCGAAACAGCGGTTGGACGCCCTGCAAGCGCAGTGTCTCTGTACGCCGGCGCCGATTTTTGCGCGGGAGGTGGACGCCCGGTTATTCTTAGACGACCTGCCCCCACGCCTGCAGGAGGTGCTGGCGTTGCGTCTGCAAGGCGAAACCTGCGAGCAGATAGCGAGGTGTTTGGGCATTGGGGTGGGTACGGTAAAGAGTTATCTCAAAGACCTTCGCGCGAAGTTCATCGCCTTTTTCGGCTATGACCCCACCAAAAGGCGCAGTGCGAGCGGTTATATTAATGGAAAGGCCCACAAAGGGCACAAATCGCAAAAGGAGGTACGTGACCATAAGGCGCACAGTTCTGATGATGACCGCAGTGGCTCTCCTGCTGATGAACGTGGCCGCCCTGCCCCGTACTCTCGGCGCTCTCGGCGTCGCGCGGGGGGGGGGGTGGACCCCGCAACGGTGATGCTGGGTGAGGGCTGTGGATGTGCTCCCGACGTCTCCACGCTGGTATCCACGCTCACCCCTGCAGCCGCTGTAACGGCAAGTGCGACTCCGCTCGGAAAAGTCAATCTCTCACCCCTCGCGGCCACGTGCATTGACGTGTACGAGGACTGCCAAGGGCAACCGGTACAGAATCAGGAGCGATGCGTAAACGAATGGTGGCTACCGACATGCTTTGGAGAGTTCGAGAAGTACGAACGGTGGAAGTATCGCTGGCAGTGTGGCACATGTTGGGTCGTGCGATGCTGCCCGTGGAGTCGCACAGGTTGTTGCACGGCTCTCGTCGACCCGCCATGTCAGGGGAATGACCCGCCATGTGCGAGGCCTGTCTGCTACGAACCAGCGGTCAACTGCAACTAACCAAACCGGTTGCCGGGAACGTTCCCGGCAACCGACCGTCCGTAGAGGTGACGAACACATGCAACGTTCTCGCGTGGACTGGCGCAAGCTGATACAATCTTCACTCGCCGGGATGCTGGTGATGGCGGTAGCGCGGCTACTGGTCGTCGCAGGGCTGTATCTGGTGTACGGCACCGTGCCCAGATGGGTCTTCCCCAGCGAGTTGTCCGGCAGCGGGTGGCTCACCCTGCGCGATATCTACTACCTGTTGTCTCAGTGGTGGATATGGACAGCATATCTTCTGTGCGGGGGTGTCGCCGGCGCCGCAGTGTGGGTCTACCAGGACAGCGGTCGCCCACATCTGCTCGATAGGGCGCTCAGGGTCTGCTTTGTCGCCGTCCTGCTGACGGGCGGCTGGGCAGTCTGGCTGGGCGGTGTCGTCGTGGGGATGATTTTCTATCCGCCGCCGGAAGGGGTCATACGCCCTCTGGTCGTTGCTCTGGCTGGACTGAGCGTAGAGCCTCCGATCACAGCGTTCGCCATTCTGCGAATGCCCCAATGGCTGAACTACCTTCTGGAGGAGTGGTGGTAAACATGAACAGGCGTGCTTTTACCCTGATGGAGATACTGCTGGTCATCGCCATCATCGTCCTGCTGGTGGCGTTGTTGTTGCCCGTGTTCCAGCAGGGGCGCAAGAAGTCCTACGAGCCGGTGTGCATCAACAACCTGCGGCAATTCCATGTGGCGTTCACGATGTACCGCGAGGACTACGGCGACAGCCCGAAGTATCAGGCATGGTTACTGCCGTACATCAAGGATAAACGGCTACTGCGCTGTCCGATGGACCCTTACAAACATGGCGCAGGGTGGTGGGCATCGGACAAAGGACCCAGATGGATCGAGACCAGCTACTTCTACTATCGTCCCCTTTCTGACCCCTTCAAAGAGATCATGGAGAGGCTTGATCCCAACCACGGAATCGCCGTGTGTGTTCTGCATGGAAGGCGCGTCAGGGTGGAGCTGCAAGCTGCCCAGGGGGACTTTATCGGCAGGGTTCTTCGGCTTCGGCTGGACGGCTCCGTCTCGCCGGGTTACGCCGAGCTGCTGTGCATCAAGCGCCCCGGCAGTGTTTATCCCGCTAAACAGCGTCATGATTGGTTTCTGTATACCGACATCCGACCGATCCCCAAGGAGGTACTGGATACCGACCCCAGTTTGAAGGATGCGGAGGTGTATCCATGTGAAGAATAGCACAGAAAAGAAAAACCCCCTGCCGAAGCAGGGGAAGAGGCGGCAATGGGATGATGGCTACGCCTTCACCAGGGCGTTCTCCAGATAGCGCAGGACCATCTGGTCGGGCATGGCGCCTTCGAACTCCACCACCTCGTTGATGACGGTCTTGGGCACGCCGTACACGTTCCAGTCCTGACTGAGCTGCTCGAACTCCATCGCCTCGATCATCGCGCCCCGGATGTTCGGGTTGACGAACGCGAACTGATGCGCGGTCAACACGGCACGCGGGCAGTACGGACAGGTCGGCGTCACGAACACCATCATGTCCACCGGCTTGTCGATCTTCGTCACCTCGTCCAGCACCTGCGGCGCCAGGTGGTGATGACCGGTGGAAATCATCAGGATGTCCTCCAGCAGGGTGGCGAACTCATAGCCTGCCGGGATGCCGTAGAAACGGATGCCGTAGTCCACCTCTTCCCCGTTCTGCATTCCCGTCAGCACGATGGCTGGCACCAGATAGCCCTGTCCGTCCTTCTTCAGGTCGTACGCTGCGGCGCGCACCGGGTCGGCATACGGGTCCACAAACTCCACCTGCAGTTTGTCGCTCAGTTCCGCCAGCTCGCCCATCAGCTCGCGCAGTTCCTTGCAGAAGGCGCACTCCCGTCGCCCGGGCGCCACCAGGTTGCTGGCAGGTGCGAACACAATCATCTTTACCGGCTCCACCATCTCGCTGAGCCTCTCGCGCACCGCCGATTTATCCTTCTCGGTCAGAATCGCCATCTTTCTGTTCCTCCTTCGTTTTCTGAGTCTTTCCAGTGTGTTGGACTCCGCAAAAGGCACTGGGGATTCATCTGCACACCGAGAACTCTTCGTGCCCTCCCATCGTCTAAGGAATCGGTGACATTACCCACCAATCTCGCAAAGGAGGGTTTGCCATGTCTCGCCTGGCTGCCGTTCTCGCGCTGTTGCTGTGGTGTCTCCCGCTGTACGCGCAGGATGGGTGCCTCTACCAGAAGTGCTACGGGTCGGGCACGGTGCTGGTGACCAACATCCCCCACACGGCGGGCATGGTGGAAGTGGCGGTACGCAGTATCCTGTGCCCGGACGGTTCCACCGTTGATGACCCGCTGGCGGGCAAGCTGGTGTTCCGCACGGTGACGCCGGTGGTCGGCGGCTTGCCACCTATTGCGCCGGTCACAGTGGTTCTGCATGATGTGGACAAGTATGCTATGCTGGAGCCTTACACCGCCACCTTTGCTGGTCCTGCCACCGTGTACATCGGCTTCCTCACCCGCAGGGGCATCAAGGGCACGCTGGAGGTGACCATCTCCGACCGCCGCGACCCCACCGACGCGCTGGGCCCCAGCATCATGCAGTTCGACACCATCAAGATGACCTTCATCCCCGAAACCTCTCCCCTGCCCTACCAGCTGGAATGGGAGGGCATCGTGTGGAGAGGCGACCTGATTGTGTTTGAGCGTTTCGGCAGGTAACCTCTGCCCACCCCCTGCAGGAATTACTGCAGGGGTTTTTTGTTTCTCTATCCCCGTGCTATAATAGGGCAGTTCTGTCGTAGCGTGGAGGATGCGCAGTGAAGGAGACGACTTGCGATGTGCTGATTGTGGGAGGCGGCACGGGCGGGTGCGCCGCGGCGATGGCGGTAACCAGCCTCCGCCTCAAGGTGGTGATGACGGAAGAAACCGAATGGATAGGCGGACAGCTCACGGCACAGGCGGTGCCCCCCGACGAGCACCCCTGGATCGAGAGCTTTGGTTGCACTGCCCGCTACCGCGCCTATCGCAACGCCGTGCGCCAGTTCTACCGCGACCACTACCCGCTGACCCCCGAAGCGCGAAGCAACCAGCGCCTGAACCCCGGCAACGGCTGGGTATCGCGCCTGTGCCACGAGCCGCGCGTTGGGCTGGCAGTGCTGGAGTCGATGCTCCATTACCCTTGCACCGCTGGCTGGCTGGACGTGCGCACGCACCGAAAGCCCATCTCCGCAGAGGTAGACGGCGACCGGGTGACAGCGGTTACCTTCCGGAACCTACAAACCGGGGACATGGAGGTGGTGCGTGCCCGCTACGTGCTGGACGCTACCGAGCTGGGCGACCTGCTACCGATGACCGGAACCGAGTACGTGGTGGGCGCGGAGTCCCAGCGGGAGACCGGTGAGCCACACGCCGTGCCGGGCGACCCTCAACCCGATAACGTGCAGGGCATCACGTGGTGCTTTGCGATGGCGTACGACCCCGATGGCGACCACACCATCGACAAGCCCGCGCAATACGACCGCTGGCGCGAGTACCAGCCCTCCTTCTGGCCCGACAAACTGCTGAGCTGGTACACCGCACACCCTGTCACGCTGGAGAAAACGCGCTGGTTCCTGTTCCCGTGGGAGACCGAGAACCCTTACCGCTCCCTCTTCACTTACCGGCGCATCGTCTGCCGAGACCACTATCCGCCCGAGCTCGCTCCGCACGAGGTGACCATCGTCAACTGGCCCCAGAACGACTATTTTGCAGGCACGATTATCGACCAGCCGGAGGAGGTGGTGCGCCAGCGATTGGAGGAGGCACGTCAGCTGTCACTCAGCCTGCTCTACTGGCTGCAGACCGAGGCGCCACGTGCGGACGGCGGCACAGGATACCGCGGGCTGTATCTGCGCCCCGACATCACCGGCACCGATGACGGGCTGGCGATGTATCCCTACATCCGCGAGTCGCGCCGCATCCGTGCGGTGTTCACCGTCACCGAGCACCACGTGGCATCCGAGTTGAACCCCGGCGCCGACCGTGCGAAACCCTTCTTCGACAGCGTAGGCGTCGGCTGTTACCGCATAGACCTGCACCCCAGCACGAACGGAACCAACTCCATCGACATTGGCGCGTTGCCCTTCCAGATACCGCTGGGCGCGCTGTTGCCGGTGCGGATGCGCAACCTCCTGCCTGCCTGCAAGAATATCGGCACCACGCACATCACCAACGGCTGTTTCCGCCTGCATCCGGTGGAGTGGAACATCGGCGAGTCCGCAGGGCTACTGGCAGGTTTCTGCCTGACGCGCGGAGTGGAACCCCATCAGGTGCGCGAGGACGAGATGCTGTTGAGGGAATATCAGAATCTCTTGCGGGCGCAGGGCATCGAGCTGGAGTGGCCCCAAACCAGACCGGTGTAAGCTGAAGGGAAAACACGGAGGAGAGAAGTGGACATAGTAGCAGTAGTTCTGGCAGCGGGGGCATCCGTCCGCATGGGACGCCCCAAGATGCTGTTGCCGTTTGGGGAAAGCACGGTCATTGAGACGGTCATCGGCAACGTCACGGCGTCGCGCGTGTCGCATACGGTGGTGGTGCTGGGGTATGGCTGGACGCGCATTTATCAGTTGGTGGAACATCTGCCGGTAGAGGTCATCGTCAACCCGCGCCCGGAGCTGGGTATGATTTCGTCTGCGCAATGGGCGCTGGCACAGATGAACCAGAGTGCGGACGGCGTGCTGTTCGTGCTGGGCGACCAGCCATTGATTCCTGCCAGCGTGCACGATGCCGTTATCGACGCCTTCGCCTACCGTCCCGACAGCATCATCGTGCCCACATGGGAGGGCAAACGGGGGCACCCGGTGCTGTTCAGCGCACGCTTCCGCGACGCCATCCTGAACCTGCCCACCGACCGCGGTCTGAACACCCTCTTGCACGAGAACCCCGACGCCGTGCATGAAGTACCTGTGGATACCGATGCTATCCTTCTTCAGATGAACACGCCGGAGGAGTACCAGCAGATGCTGGAAAGGCTTCAGCGCGATAGGTGACATGATGCACACCATTTCCGTCATTCTGAGCGAAGCGAAGAATCTCTGAGATGCTTCGGCTGGAGCCTCAGCATGACAAATAGCAAGCTCATTCTGCCATCTATTGCCGTCATTCGGAGCGAAGCGAAGAATCTCTGAGATGCTTCGGCTGGAGCCTCGGCATGAAAACGCCAATGACTGTTCTCATCGCCAGATACCTCCCCGAATGCTCTTCACGCTGTGCCTAAAACATCACACCGTACTGCTGGCGGTGGATCGCCTGCATCAAGCCCAGCGCGAAAAAGCAGGTGACTATCGCCGTGCCTCCGAAGCTCAGAAACGGAAGCCACACTCCTACTACGGGCAGTATCCCGATGACCATGCCCGTATTGACGATAATGTGATACGCGAAAAAGGTGGTAATGCCTGCCGCGATGAGGCGTGCATAAGTACCTCGTGCATCGAGGATGAGGCGGCCCAGTCGCCATAACAGGAAGGCATACACCGCCAGCAGTGCCACACTGCCCACAAAGCCGGTTTCCTCTCCCACCACCGTGAAGATGAAGTCGGTCTGCTGTTCCGGGATGAACAAGAGCATATTCTGCGTGCCGTGAAACAGCCCCTTGCCGAACACCTGCCCAGACCCCACAGCGATTCGCGCCTGCAGGATATGGTAGCCCGAGCCGCGCGGGTCGCGCTCCGGGTCGAGGAATGCCACCAGCCGATTCTTCTGGTAGTCCTCCAGCACGTTGAAGTGCCACATGCCCGCGAAGGCAATCACACCGATCAGCATCACCACCGCCAGATGTTTCAGCTTTGCCCCCGCCAGCATCATCATGCCGAACCAGATAGCCATCACGACCAGCGCCGTACCCAGGTCAGGCTGTTTGAATATCAATAGCACAGGCAAACCGATATACACCAGCGAGCGCACCACCACAGACGGCGAACGCACCCGTTCCTCGCGCGACGATAGCCAGTGCGCCAGCGTGAGGATAACAAACACCTTTGCCAGCTCCGAAGGCTGAAGGTTGAACCCGCCCGGCAGGGGAATCCAACGCTGTGCGCCTTTGGCGGTGCGCCCGAAGAAGTCCACATACAGTAGAAGCCCCACGTTCACCACATACAGCCATGACGTCCACCGTTGCCAAATCTGTATCGGGATGGAAGCCACCACCAACATCGCCACCACGCCCAGCCCCATCGCGATCGCCTGCTTGCGCACGAAGAAGAGCCCATCATCCTGAGCGCGGCGTGCGCTGTAAATCATCACCAGCCCCCACCCCGCCAGCAACAGCGCGGTCAGGATAATGCTCCAGTCCAGCTCCCGCACGAACCTCCAGCGCATGAAAACCCTTCCCCGATGAGGATGCAGGTTCAGTGTACCAACTTTGCCACACGAGGGCAAGGGGCGCGATTGACCCATCTCCGCCGAATCCGATACAATGAAGTGGAGAGGAGAGTGACACACTGCATGACACGTGAGCAACTTGCCCAACGCATCGACCATACCCTGCTTCGCCCACACGCCTCCCCGCAGGAGTTCGACCGCCTGTGTGAGGAGGCATTGCGATACCGGTTCGCCAGCGTGTGCGTCCTCCCATACTGGGTGGAACGCGCGGTAAGCATCCTGAAAGACAGCCCGGTGGCGGTCGGTACGGTGGTCGGCTTTCCGCTGGGCGCCAGCGTCTCTGCCGTGAAGATATATGAGGCGGAACAGTGTCTGGCGCAGGGAGCGACCGAGCTGGATATGGTCATCGCCCTGCCCGCGCTGAAAGCGGGAGACTGGCGTACCGTCTGCCACGAGATCGAGCAGGTGGCTTCCCTCTGCCGTTCGGCTCAGCCTGCAGGGGTGCTGAAAGTGATTATCGAGTGCTGTTACCTCACGCAGGAGGAGAAGATCAAGGCAACGCGCGCAGTCGCCGATAGCGGGGCGGACTTCGTGAAGACGTCCACCGGCTTTGGCGAGGGCGGAGCCACTCTGGAAGACGTACGCCTGCTTCGCTCTGCCGCGCCTCCGACCCTGAAAGTGAAAGTGGCAGGGGGCATCCGCACGCTCCACCTTGCCCTGCAACTGCTGGACGCAGGCGCAGACCGCATCGGCACGAGCAGTGGCGTCGCGCTCATACAGCAGGTGGAGGAGGCGGTGTAGTTGCCGCCGGTTACGGTGCATGCAATCGTGTTGCGCAGGCGGCCGCTCGGCGAGGCGGACAAGGTGCTGACGCTCTTCACGCAAGAGATGGGCAAGCTGTCCGCCGTGGCGCGAGGCGCACGCAAACCCACCAGCAAGCTGGCAGGTGCCACCGAAACCTGCGTACGGGCGCGGTTCCACCTGGCACCGGGCAGAACGTTCTGGATTGTGACGCAGGCTTCTGTGGAACGGGCGCGGGCACGCCTGCATTGTTCTCTCATCAACGCCGCTGCCGCCATCTATGCCTGCGAGCTGGTAGACCGCCTGCTGGAAGACGAAGTGCCCGACGAGCAGACCTTTGCCCTCCTGTCCGATGCACTGGACGCGATCGAGATAAGCGAACACCCGCTCTGGACGCTCTGCCGTTTCGAGAACGCGCTGATGCTGGAACAGGGCTACGCGCCGGTGCTGGACGTGTGTGCGCGATGCGGACGCAGTATCGATACCGAACAGGTCGCCTTCGTGCCGGAGATGGGAGGGGCAGTATGCCAGGACTGTGCCCGCGCCGTACAGGGGGCGGTCAGGCTGTCGCGGCTGGCATGGCTGACGTGGCGACTGCTCAACTCAGGCGGTGAGGCGGACTTCCCCGGCGAATCGGAAAGCAGGGAACTGGAGTACGCGGTGCACCTGCATCTCAGGTATCATCTGGACCGGGAGATGAAAAGTACCCAGATACTGTGGCAACTTCGTCAGGAATTGCTGGAGGGGTAAATGCGCGGTCGGTTGTGGATAGCCCTTCTTTTGCTCATCTGCTTCCCGCTGTCTCTGATGGCGCAGAGCCACTTTGCGGGGCGCGTGGTCGAGCATCGTCTGAGCAACGGGATGCGCGTGCTCATCCTTCCGCGCAGGCAGTCGCCCACCGTCGCCTTCTACATCCTGCATCGCGTGGGAGGCGTGGACGAAGAGAGCGGACGCACGGGCGTCACACACATGCTGGAACACATGCTGTTCAAAGGCACGACCACCGTCGGCACGCGCGACTATGAGAAAGAGAAACCTATCTGGGACGAGATCGAACGCCTGTACGACCAGATAGAGGCTGAACGCGCCAAAGGCGACAAAGCAGACCGCGAGCGCATTGCCCAGCTAAGGGAGCGAGAGCAGGAGCTCCTGCAGGAGGTGAGTCAGTACCTGATACCGCAGGAGTACGACCGCATCTTCGAGCGCGCAGGCAGTCCCGGCACCAACGCCTGGACCTCCAACGATGTGACCGTCTACACCGTCAGCGTCCCCGCCAACCGTCTCGAGCTCGCTGCGCTGATGCAGGCAGAACAGATGAGCCGTCCCGTGTGGCGACAGTTCTATCAGGAGCGGGACGTGGTGCTGGAAGAACGGCGTCAGAGCGTGCATGATGACCCGGATGGCGCGCTGTGGGAAGCGTTCCTCGCCACGGCTTTCCTCGTGCATCCGTATCGGAACCCGGTGATCGGCTGGGAGCCAGACGTTTCGCGCCTGCGCACCGCCGATATCGAACGCTTCTTCCGCGCCTACTACGCCCCCAACAACACGTGGCTGGCGGTGGTCGGCGATGTGCAACCGGAACGGGTCATCACGCTCGTGGAGCAGTACTTTGGCAGTATCCCAGCCCAGCCTCTGCCCCAGACACGTATCCCCGACGAACCGTCCCAGCGCGGTATCCGCCGGGTGGTGGTCAGGATGCCCGCCAGCCCGCAGATGCTGATAGGCTTCCACAAACCCAGCGCGCCCCACGACGACGATGTGGTCTTTTCCGTAATTCAGGGAATACTCACGCGGGGACGCACCTCGCGCCTCTACCGTGAGCTGGTGGAGAAGCAGAAGATAGCCCTCAGCGTCTCCGCCTTCTCCGCGCCGGGCGACCGCTACCCCAACCTGTTCGTCATCCACGCCGTTCCACGCCACCCGCATACGGTGCAAGAGCTGGAACAGGCAATCTGGCGGGAGATTCAGAAACTGCGCACCCAGCCGGTGCAGGAGGCGGAGCTGAAGCGCATGCGCACCTGGGCAGAGGCAGACCTCATCCGCGAGCTGCGCTCCAACGAGGGTATGGCGGAACAATTGCTGTGGGCGGATGCGGTGCTGGGCGACTGGCGCGAGCTGTTCCGCTTCGTGGAGCGCGTGCGCAAGGTGACCGCGCAGGATGTGCGTCGTGTGGCGAGCAAATACCTGCACAAGGACAACTGCACCATCGCCGTACTGGAAACGGCACAGGAGGGCGCACGATGAGGAGATTCCTGCCGATAGCCTGCGCACTCTGCTGGGTAGCAACCGCCCTCGCCGTGCCGCCAACCGGCATCGAGTATCCCGAGCTGAAGTACACCCTGCCGAAGGCAGAGCGGATCACCCTGCCCAACGGCATCGTGCTGTACCTGCTGGAGGACCATGACCTGCCACTGGTGGAGGTGGAAGCACGCCTGCGCGGCGGTAGCCTGTACGAACCGGCGGAGAAAGCGGGGCTGAGCACCGTCTTCGTGCGGGCGTGGCGCAACGGCGGAACCACTGCTCGCTCTCCACAGGATTTCAACACAGCGATAGAGGACATGGCGGCGCATCTGGACATCTCCAACGACGGCGACACCATCGGTATAGGGCTCTCCACCCTCTCCCGCGACTGGCGCAGGGGGCTGAACCTGCTCGCCGAGCTGGTGCGCACGCCCGCCTTCCGCGAGGAGCAGGTGCGACTGGCAAAGGAGCGCACTGTCGAAGAGATTCGCCGCCGCAACGACGAAATCGCAGGCATCGCCAGCAGGGAGTTCGCGGGCTTCGTGTACGGCACGACGCATCCGTTCGGGCGAGTGCCCACCGTGCAAACGGTGCAGAGAATCACCCGCAACGACCTGCTGGACTGGCATCGCCGGCTGGTCACCCCGCGCAACCTCTGGCTGGCGATAACGGGCGACTTCGACCGGCGCGCCGTGCTGAACGAGGTGCGTCGGCTGTTCGGCAACTGGCAAGGCAATGCGCCTGCCCTGCCGTCCATCCCCGTCCCGAAGGAACAGCCTGCGGCAACGGGCTTCATCGCCAGAAGGGCGGATCAGGCGCACCTGCGCATCGGGCATCTCGGCGTGCCGCGAGGTGTTCCGGATCGCGCTGGGCTGGACGTACTGAACTACATCCTCGGCGGCTCGTTCACCTCTCGCCTGACGCTGGAGATACGCGACCGCCGCGGGCTGGCGTATGCGGTGTGGAGCAGTTTTGCACCCGCCAATCCCAGAGGGCTGTTCGTGGTCGGGTGCCAGACGAAGAGCGAATCGGCGGAAGAGGTCATCCAGCTCATTCGTGAGCAGATACGTCGTCTTGTAGAGCAACCCCCATCGGAGGAGGAGCTTCAGCAGGCAAAGGACAGCCTGATTAACTCTTTTGTCTTCCGCTTCCCCACCGCGAGCGACGCGGTCTCGGCGCAGATGCTTCTGGAGATTCACGGACTGCCGAAAGATACCTACGATACCTATATCCAGCGCGTGCAGGCGGTAACGGCACAGGATGTGCTGAACGTAGCGAGAAAATACGTTCACCCCGACCGTCTGCGCGTGCTGGTGGTGGGCGATGGCAACAAACTGGCGCGCCTGGCTGGGCAGTCTCAGCGTCTGCAGGCGCGATGAGAGGTAAGGATGGTCATACTGGGTTTTGACCCCGGCACGGCAATCACGGGCTACGGCGTGCTGAGGCAGGAAGGACAGAAACTGAGCGTGGTGGACTTCGGCTGTATCACCACCGCGGCGAACCTGCCTGCCCCGCGGCGCCTGCATCGCATCTATGAAGAAGTATGTCGCCTGCTGGACGAGCATCAGCCCGAGGTAGTGGTCACCGAGCGGCTCTTCTTCAACCGCAACGAGACCACCGCGCTCAGTGTGGGGCGCACCATCGGCGTGATTCTGCTGGCGGTCGCGCAGAGAGGTGTCGAATGGGTGGAGTATACCCCTCTGCAGGTGAAGACGGCGGTGGTGGGCTATGGTGGGGCAGAGAAAAAGCAGATACAGTACATGGTCACCAAACTGCTTGGGCTGGCGGAAACTCCTAAGCCGGATGACGCCGCGGATGCGCTGGCAGTGGCGCTCTGTCACGCGCACAGCGCATGGGCAAAGGGGTTGGAAACGCGAAGGAGGTAATAGTCTGTGGACATTCTGCGCATCCTGATCTGGCTACTAGGCGGGCTGTTGATTGTGATGCTGGTATGGCGGGTGGTCCGGCTGGCGAAATTGCTGGAGAAGCGCATCGAAGAGTATGATGAGAAGGAGCGTGCCGAAGTCGAGCGCAACCTGTTCGCCGAGCTCTCGGAGCTGTACGCTCAGGAGCCACCTAAGAAGGGTGATGGCAAGCCGCCACGCGGATGAACTGTTCGCCGGACAACCGCTTCCTGCATGTCTCGCCACATCTCCTCGATGGTGACGAACTCATAGCCCCGCCTGCGCATCTCCCGCACGAACTCCGGCAGAACCTCCACCGTCACCGGGACCTTCTCGTGCAACAGGATGATACTGCCCGGACGCACCGACTCGAAGAGCCTGCGCTTGAGGGTGTCCGCATCGGGACGCTCGTAATCGGCGGGGTCCTGCGTCCACATCACCACCACGTCGCTCTCAGACTGGGCGACAGCGTGCGCTGAGCGGTCGATCATCCCGCCCGGCGGACGGACAAAGCGCGGAACATGCCCTGTAGCCCGCCATATCGCCGAGGCGCCTGCCTCTATCTCGTCGCGCACCGTGCCCAGAGGAACCTGACTCAGGCGCAGGTGGTGGTAGGTATGGTTCTCCACCTCGTGCCCGTCCTGTACCATCTGTCGCACCAGCTCTGGGTAACGGTCTACGTTCTTGCCAACCACAAAGAAGGTAGCACGCACCCCCAGCTCACGCAGGGTTTTGAGCAGAATCGGCGTGTGGTAAGGATGCGGCCCATCGTCGAAGGTGAGCGCAATCCACCGGCGCGCGGGGTTGCCTGCATACATCTTGCGCGTGCTGACCTGTACGGCAATCTCCTGAAGAGCAGGGAAGCGGGCTTGTTCAGATGGGGATGGAGATGAAGGCAAGAGGGCGTGCCACCACAACACAGCCACCACCATCAGCGTCAACCCGTTCAGCATCCATATCCAGACAGCTGCTCGTCGCATCCAGCATCCCATCCTCATTTTACCATACGTGCCCTTGACCAAACGGCGGTGCGTTTGATACCATACTATCGCGAATTCAAGCGAAGCACACCCGGCAGGGTGTTGCCTCTTGGTTGGAGGACGAGCGTGAGCAAACCTTCCGTCACAGCCGTCATCATGGCGGCTGGCAAAAGCACCCGAATGAAATCCCGTCTGCCCAAACCGCTTCATCCCCTGTGCGGGAAACCTCTGCTCTCATACGTTCTGGACGCCTGCGCCTCAGCCGGTGTGCACCGGTTGATCGTGGTGGTTGGGCACGAAGCCGAGCGCGTGCGAGAGGCTTTCGCCGGGCGATGTGAGTTCGCCCTGCAGGAAGAGCAACTGGGCACCGGACACGCTGTGATGGTCACCCGTTCCCTGCTGGAGGGATACGACGGCGACCTGCTTGTCCTGCCCGGCGACACACCGCTCATCGACGCCGATACCCTGCGCCAGCTGGTGGCGCACCACCAGCAGACCGGAGCGGTTGCCACCCTGCTGACCGCCATTCTGCCGCACGACGCGGGCATGTACGGGCGCGTCATCCGCGATGCCGATGGCAGAGTGCAGGGCATTGTGGAAGCGAAGGACGCCACTCCCGAGCAACTGCAGGTGCGCGAAATCGGCACGTCCATATACTGCTTCCGTGCGCCCGACCTCTTCCACGCGCTGGCGCAAATCCGCCCCGACAACGCGCAGGGCGAATACTACCTCACCGACGTGATCGCACTCTTCAGCCGGGAGGGCAAAAAGGTGGAGGCGGTCGTCGCGCCAGACTGGCAGGTGACGCTGGGCGTGAACACGCGGGTAGAGCTGGCGGATGTGGCGTCGCGCCTGCGCTGGCGCATTATGGAACGGCTGATGCTATCGGGGGTCACCATCGTCGACCCTGCCAACACCTACATCGACGCGGATGTGCAGATCGGACAGGATACCGTTGTCTATCCGAACAGCTACCTGCTGGGCAACACGGTCATCGGTGAGGAGTGCCATATCGGTCCCATGGCGCGCATCGAGAACACCCGAATTGGCAACTGCGTTACCGTGCTGGCATCGCAGGTGGTGGAGAGCCAGCTGGACGACGAGGTGCGCGTAGGTCCCTTTGCCAACCTGCGCCCGGGCACGGTGGTGGGCAAGCGTACCAAGATCGGCGATTTCGTCGAGGTGAAAAACGCCGTCATCGAAGAGGACGTCAGCATGGCGCACCTGACCTACGTGGGAGATGCGCATGTGGGTGCGAATACGAACATCGGCGCGGGAACCATCACCTGCAACTACGATGGCAGGCGCAAGCATCGTACGGTCATCGGCAAGGGGTGCTTCATCGGCTCGCACGCCACGTTGATTGCGCCCGTGGAGATCGGGGACGGTGCGTATGTCGCCGCCGCCTCGCCGATCAATCAGAACGTCCCGCCCGATTCTCTGGCAATCGCCCGCTGTCGTCAGGAAGTGAAGGAAGGCTGGGCGAAACGACGACGTGAACAATCTTCATCTGAGGGATAGTCTATGAATAAAGATCGAATGCGTATCTTTACCGGCAACGCCAACCCGTTGCTGGCAGAGAACATCGCCAGGTGCCTGGGGATACCGCTGGGGCAGATCCTCGTTTCGCGATTCTCGGACGGGGAGATTCGGGTGCAGGTTGGAGAGAACGCTCGCGGGCTGGATGTATTCATCGTGCAACCTACGTGCGCGCCGGTCAACGAGAACCTGATGGAACTGCTGATCATGCTGGACGCCTTCCGTCGGGCATCAGCCCGGCGCATCACCTGCGTCATGCCCTACTACGGCTACGCCCGACAGGACAAAAAGGTGAAACCGCGCGAGCCTATCACCGCCCGACTGGTGGCGAACCTGCTGGAGGTCGCGGGCGCAAACCGCGTGCTGACGGTGGACCTGCACGCCCAGCAGATTCAGGGCTTCTTCAACCTGCCGGTAGACCATCTGTATGCGGGCCCGCTCATCGGTCAGCACCTTATCGAGTCGGGTCTGGCGCACGATAACTGTGTGGTGGTCTCGCCCGACGTGGCAGGTACGCCCCGCGCCAAGGCGCTGGCAGAGATGCTGGACGTGCCCTTCGCCATTATCGCCAAGCGCCGCCCCGAGCCCAACAAGGTGGAAGTGATGGAAGTGGTGGGTAACGTGGAGGGCAAGACCGCCATCATGATCGACGACATGGTGGATACGGGCGGCTCGCTGGTGCAGGGGGCGGAGGCACTGCTGGAGCGCGGTGCGACGGACGTGATTGCCTGTTGCACCCATCCCGTGCTGTCGGGCAACGCGCCGGAGCGCATCCTGCACTCGCCCATTCGCCAGCTCATCGTCACCGATACCATCCCCGTGCCGCCGGAGAAGATGAACGAGAAGATCACGGTGTTGCCGGTGGCTCCTCTGCTGGCGGAGGCGATCCTGCGCATCCACAACGACGACTCGGTCAGCGTGCTGTTCGAGCGACAGGCGCAGATGGTGCGGGCAAGGAACTCGTAGCGCTATGCGTCTTCCCTTCCGCAGGCGGGAACCCGATAACGAACCGGGGTGGATTGTGCTGGGGCTGGGCAATCCGGGCGCGGAGTACGCCCATACCCGGCACAACATCGGCTTTGACGTGGTGGACATCCTCGCCAGCCGACACCGCATCCGCCTGAGCCTTCGGCGAGACCGCGCGCACTACGGGCTGGGGCTCATCGAGGGCGTGCCGGTCGTGCTGGCGAAACCGATGACCTACATGAACCGCAGTGGCGAGGCAGTGCGGGCACTGCTCCAGCGATACCCCCTGGACCCCTCGCGCCTGCTGGTGATTGTGGATGATGTGGCGTTACCGACGGGGCGTATCCGCATCCGCCCCTCCGGTTCGGACGGTGGACACAACGGACTGGAGTCGATCATCCAGTCGCTGGGCACTCGGGCGTTTCCTCGCGTGCGGGTGGGCATCGGCACTCCTCCGCCGGGGCAGATGGTGGAGTATGTGCTATCTCGCTTCTCATCACAGGAACAGCCGATTATCGACGAGGCGCTCCAGCGCGCCGCCGACGCGGTGGAGGCGATACTGCGAGAGGGCGTCCAGAACGCGATGAATCGGTTCAATGCCAGCTCGCCACCATCTCAGACGGCAGGCTAACGCCTCATCTCCTGCACGAAGCGGGCGGTCACCCGATCGATGGCGGTGATGGCTGTGCCCACCACCACTGCCCATGCCCCCGCCTCCAGCGCACGTCGCGCATCTTGCGGTGAGGAGACCCGCCCCTCGCAGATAACAGGCACGGAGAGCCTGCCTGCCAGCTGTGCCACCAGGTCAATATCCACTCCCAGCGCGCGCCGATGTTCCGTGTACGGCGTGTAGCCCGACATGGTGGTCGCCACAACGTCCGCCCCCATCTCCGCCGCGGCAATCCCCTCCTCCAGCGTGGAGATGTCCGCCATGACCGGCACGCGCAACTCTTCTCGAATGCGACGGATGAGCGCAGGCAGGGGCTCCGGCCGCTCGCGCGCGGTGGCATCGACGGCGACAATGTCCGCGCCCGCCTCCACCACCGCCCGGGCGTGCTCAAAAGTGGGGGTGATATACACCGGATACCCGCCCAGCACCTGCTTGTAGATGCCGATGATGGGAATACTGACCAGCCGGCGAATGGCACGTATGTTTTGAGGCAGATTCGCGCGGATGCCCACTGCCCCTCCGCGCACCGCCGCTTCCGCCAACGCCGCCAGCACCTCCGGCTGACCCAACGGCGTATCCTCCGGCGCCTGACAGGAGACGACCAGACCGCCGCGAATGCTCTCCAGAGAAACCATCACTCACCTCCTTGCCCATTGTATCGCGAATCCGTGCGCGGGTAAAGTGTATCTAACAGGGTGGAAACGCATTCAAGGAGGTGAAAAGACAGAGCATGTTCGGGCTTTTCGGACGACGACAGGCATCCGACCACGCGGAAAGCGGGTTGATCAAGCATGTTAGCGCCAGCAACTTCAAGCAGGAGGTGCTGGAATCGAACATACCGGTACTGGTGGACTTCTGGGCGCCGTGGTGTGCGCCGTGCCGAATGCTCGCGCCCATTCTGGAGGACATCGCGCGCGAACTGCAGGGGCGGCTGAAGGTGGTGAAGCTCAACACGGATGAGAACCCCATCACCGCCAACGCTTACGGCATTCAGGGTATCCCGACGCTGATACTGTTCACCAACGGCTTCGCCCGCGAGCGTCTGGTGGGGTTGATGCCAAAACAGCACATTCTGGCAAAGATTCTGCCTTATCTTCCGGCAGAGGCGCCCGCCCCGGCAAGCACCGATGCCAGCACCTCGTAAAGGAGACATCACCATGCCACTGAAAACCGTTCTCGCCGTGGTGGGAGGCGCACTGGTCGGGCTGGTTCTGTCCGCGCTCTCGCGCAAGGCAGGCAGTACCTGAGGCATCCTGTGCAACCCTGTCATCGCCGCCATCTACGGCGCGGTGATGGGATTGCTTCTGGTTCTCGGGCAGAACCAGCCTCAGAAGTGAGCCAGCTGTCCTGTAACCTATGGCGACGGCGTGCGTGAGGACGTACGGCTCCGGAACTGCATCTGTTCGATGCGGGTAAGACCATCCTCGAGAGCCCGATGCCAGCGCCACAGGTCGAGTGATACCTGCCGAAGTGCCTCTTCGATTTCGGCTTCTATCTGCACGCGCTGGTCCGGGTCAAGCGAAGAGCGCACACTGAAGTTGACGAGATGTCTCGTACGACCCTGCAACTCGCCGATGCGTTTACCCTGCTGGAGCGCATAATGGAGGTGGCTGGCATGTTCAGGCGATAGAGAGGCAATCTCTTCCGCGAGCAGTTGTATCTCATTGTACCCCTGAAAGATGTGGCTCAGTGCCAGAGACCACACGGGAAACACAGAGGGGTCGAGCCTCGCTTTCAGGTCTTGCGGCACCTGATCGCCTGAGGCGGGAGTTGATGTTTGTGCAGGTTGTCTTTGCCTCTTCGTCACGGCGTGCCCACGGGAGCTTGCGCCCGACCCACGCGCACAGCGCCAGGATGTAGCGGACGCCAGCCAGCACGCCCCTTAGCCGCCAGCTAACCGGTCGCTTGTCGTCGACGTCTGCCGCCTCTGCCGCCAATTTCTGCCACTGCTCGCCGCGTCGTCCTGCAGACAACCTTCGCCCGACCAGTGTCGACACCGCAAGCCAGAAGCTGCCAATGGCTACTGTCCAGAAGACGAACTCGCAGAGGTGCTCGATGAACACATTCTCTCCTCCAGCAGACCTATTTCTCACTTTACGGACGGCAAACCTGCCGATTGGCTAACCTTTCAGAACGGCGAGCGGTAGTAGCGTCGGCGCTGGCGATACCAGTCCTGCAGGCGATACCAGGCCTCCTGCAATCGCCAGCGAAGCACGCAGAGGGGGTTGCTCTCGCGGGCAGTTTCGTGCAGTTGCAGTTTGCGCGCGGTCTCGATCACCGTGCGCACCTTCTCGGGCTCCGTGCTGAAATGCCCACGCCAGCCGCACACGTGGCACTCGGTGTTCTCCATCAGGTTGGGAGCACCGCACAGGTCGCAGATTTTGAGGCGTACCTCGCGCATCGCCGCACCCACACGCGCAGATTTCTCTATCCCTGATTATGGCTTGTTGTCGCGCTCGGAATAGACTATCGCCGACACCACTTCGCCTACAATCTGCAGGGATTCGGGACTGCACTTGTCCACCGTGTCCTGCAGGGTGTGCCAGTAGGGGTAGTCGAAATCGATCAGGTCGATGCAGGGCACACCCGCTTCGATGAGCGGTACGTGGTCGTCGGTAATCGTGTATTTAATCTGGTTCGGGAAGTACTTGCGATACCCCAGCTCTCCAGCAACCCGCCACACCTTTTCCACCAGGTCGCGACCAGCAAGCACCGAGTTCATCTCCTTATAAATCTGCAGGTCTTTATCGCCCACCATGTCCAGCAGGATACCGTAGGTCGGGCGCAGTTTGCCCATGTTCTTAGCGAAGTAGCGCGAACCCAACAACATGCTGTTCACGTCAGGTCCATAGTCCTCGCCGTCCCAGAAGGCGATAATCACGCCCACTTCGGGGCGTTTCAGTTTGAACTGCCGTGCCAGCTCCAGCAGAACCGCCACGCCAGAGGCTCCGTCGTTCGCGCCCAAAATAGGCTTGTTCCGATTCGCCGGGTCCAGCTCTTCATCGGCGGTGGGGCGGGTATCCCAGTGGGCGCACAGCATAATCCGTTTAGAGGCGTTCTCGTTGAAGATACCGAAGATGTTGTACAGGCGCAGGCTCTTGCCGTTCACCACCTGCGTGAAGGTCTGCACCTCCACACGGTCGGCGGTCTTTTCCAGCTCGCTCATCAGCCAGTCCCGGCACTGCAGATGCCCGCGCGACCCCGGCACGCGCGGACCGAATGACACCTGCTTCTCGAGGTCGGCGAAAGCGCGTTTGCCGTCAAAGGCAGGGCGTTCTGCCTGCACTGCGCTCGGCGCACAGCCCGAAATTACCAGCAAGCACAGGAATGCGTGGACACCCAGAAGTTTCCGCAGGGACAAAAGGTCATCTCCTTTCCGTCAGGGCTTCACCGCCACGATGCGCTCAGAAATGCCCGCGATGGGCTTACCTGCCTCGAGGTAACCGCGCAACACTTCGCCCACGCTCTGGTTCAGCTCGCGCTCCACCGCGGTGCGCTCCCACACTTTGAAGTAGCCCAGCGCACCATACGCCAGCGTGGCTGAGGTAGCGACCCGATACTCGCGGTTCGGTTCCACGTCCTGCTTCTGCTCATCGCCTACCTGCAGGCGCACGACGCGCTCGCCGGCGGGCTTGTTCGGGTCGAAAGTTACCTTCAATCCACTTACCTGCAGGAAGCCCGCATTTGGCTGAGGATACAGGGTAAGCGCACGCTCCAGCGCCTGCCGAATCTGCGAACCCGTAAGCTTCAGCACCACCACGCGGTCATCCCGATAGGGCAACAGTTTGCCCACCACTTCGGCAGGCGGTGCGTCCCTGCTCACGGTCACCTCGTTGAACGCCGCCGCGGGAAGCCACGCGATTTCCGCTCCACTCGCGTCGCGCAGGGCATCCACCACCACGTTCGCCAGATCGCTCTCCTCCGTGCGAACGTTTTTCGAGCTGAGCTCCTGCGCGCTCAGTCCAGTACCAATCACCAGCAGGAGAACCGCTGCCCACAGTATCCGGCTAACTGCTCTGCATGTTGTTCTCATTTTTTCGCGCCCCCTTCCACCGCAGATACGCCTGGATGAACAGGTCAATATCTCCGTCCATCACCCGAGGCACGTCTCCGGTCTCCGCTTCGGTTCGATGGTCCTTCACCATGTAATACGGTTGAAAGACGTACGAACGTATCTGATGTCCCCACTCAATCGGCGGGGGTTCACCCCGCAGGGCGGCAATCCGCTCCGCATTCGCCCGGCGCTCGCGTTCCGCCAGCCTCGCCATTAAGACTCGCAAAGCCAGCTCGCGGTTACGCTGTTGTGAGCGCTCGTTCTGGCACGTCACCACGATACCCGTCGGGATGTGCGTGATGCGCACTGCCGTCTCGTTCTTCTGCATATGCTGACCGCCCGCACTGCCCGCGCGGAAGGTCTCGATACGCAGGTCATCCGGGTTTATTTGAACCGTTTCGCTTTCGGAAAGTTCCGGTATCACGTCCACCGAGGCAAAGGAGGTGTGCCGGCGCTTGTTGGCGTCGAACGGCGAGATACGCACCAGCCGGTGCACTCCACGTTCCGACTCCAGCAAGCCGTAGGCATTGCGCCCTTCGATGCGCACGGTCACGCTCTTCAGCCCAGCCACCTCGCCCGGCGTCTCGTCCAGTATCTCGGTGCGGAAGCCATGCTCCTGCGCCCACCGCAGGTACATGCGCAACAGCATCTGCACCCAGTCGCAGGACTCGGTTCCGCCTGCGCCCGCGTTGATCTCCAGAATGGCGTTGTTGGCGTCGTGCTCTCCGCTGAGCAGGGTTTCGGTCTCCACCGCCTCCAGCCGGCGGGACAACGCCTGCACGCCCTGCTCCAGCTCCTGCAGAAGCTCGGGGTCCTCCTCTTCCTGCAAAAGCTCTGCCATCGTCTGCAGTTCCTGCCACTGCGCCTCCACCTCTTCCCATCCGGCGATGCGCTGGCGAAGGGCGTTCATCTGCTGGATGGTCTCCTGCGCAGCGCGGGCGTCATCCCAGAAATCCAGGCGAGTGGTCTGCTCCTCCAGTTGCGCGATCTGCTCTTTCACCCGGGCGACGTCAAAGATGCTCGCCCAGGGCGTCGATGCGTTCGCGAAACGCCTGCAGGTCCCGGTTCAAGACCTCTAACACGGGCTCCCTCCTTCCTTTCGTCTCACCTTGTCGTATTGTACCACACCACAGCAGGTGCCGGATGCCCTTTACGCAGGGAACAGCTCGCGCCTTGCGGAAACAAGCAGAGGTGAACCCGTGGCAGGAGGAAAAGTCATGCTAATTGTGGAGCGAGGCATTTGTGATTATCAGGTGTTTCAACGCGATACCGAAGACCGAGCAGTCGTTCAGGCGGAAGGCAGGTGCGGCTCCGGCGCGGACGGGGTGATCGAGGCGCAGGTTCTGCGCGGGGACGAAGTGATTCAGCCCTGGACGGAAGCAGGTGCTTTGCGGAATGGACGGTGGCAGGCGTCCGTTACCCTGCGCACGGGCGGCGCGTATACCGTGCGCTTCCGCCCTCGGCACGACCCCGGCACGACAGCAGAGGTGAAAGAGGTGCTGGTAGGTGACCTGTGGGTGCTGGCAGGGCAGTCCAACATGGAAGGCGTGGGCGATCTGGTGGACGTGGAAACCCCACATCCGCTGGTGCATAGCTACACGATGGTAGAGAGCTGGGAGGTCGCCAGGGAACCTCTGCACTGGCTGTGTTGTTCGGTGGACCGGGTGCACAATCCTAACGCCGGGCTACCCGGCGACGAGGGGCACGCCGAGTGGCATCGCACCCGCAACAAGGGGGCGGGGCTGGGGCTGGCGTTCGCGAAGATGCTGGTGGAGGAGACGGGAGTGCCCGTTGGGCTGATACCCTGTGCGCATGGCGGGACTTCCATGACGCAGTGGGACCCAGCGCTGGCACACCTCGGCGGTGATTCGCTCTACGGCAGTATGTTGCGAAGGTTTCGCGCCGTCGGTGGGAAGGTAAAAGGCGTGCTGTGGTATCAGGGCGAAAGCGACGCCAACCCGAATGACGCCCCCCTCTTCGCGGAGCGATTCACCCGCTTCGTCGCCAGCGTGCGCGCGGATTTCGGCGACCCGAACCTGCCTTTCTACTACGTGCAGATCGGTCGCTTCGTGGTGGCAATGCCGACGGAGGGCGAGGTGGCGTGGAACCGGGTGCAGGACCTTCAGCGCGAGCTGGCAGAGCAGATACCCGGAACGGCTGTAGTGCCTGCGATCGACCTGGAGCTGGACGACCTCATCCATGTGGGCACGCAGGGGCTGAAGAGGCTGGGCAGGCGTCTGGCTCGCATCGCCCTGCGCGAACTGTTCGGACGACAGGAGATCCAGCGGGGACCGCGCCTGATCGAGGCGGTGCTGGACAATGCGGAGTGCACGCGCATTCGGGTGCGCTTTGCCGATGTCAACGGCAGGCTTACCGCGCCCGGTAGAGTATCCGGCTTCTCCATCCGCACGGAACAGCACCACCCCTACCGCATCATTTACAAGATGGAGGTGGATAAAGCGTCGCCCACCGATGTGCTTCTGCACCTGACCGAACCATGCCCTCAGAACGCTTACCTGTGGTACGGCTTCGGTCTGGACCCGTACTGCAACCTTACCGACGAGGCGGACATGGCGGTGCCCGTGTTCGGTCCCGTCTCTATCCGACGGTAGGGTATACTGTACTCGCTATGAGTGCAGAAGACCTGACCATTGGAGTGCTGGCGCTTCAAGGTGACTTTGCCGAGCACCTGAAGACGTTACAGCGGTGTGGAGTGCAGGCGTGCGAGGTGCGCACCGCCCAGCAGGTGCAGGAGGTGGACGGCTTAATCCTTCCGGGCGGTGAAAGCACCACTATCATCAAACTGATGCAGCGCTACGGGCTGGATGAAGCCATCGTTCAACGTGCGTCGGAGGGGATGCCCATCTTCGGGACGTGCGCAGGACTGATCGTGATGGCGCGGGAAATAGAGGGCTATCCCCACCAGCCGCGGCTTGGACTGCTGGACGTCGCGGTCGCCCGCAACGCCTTCGGCAGGCAGGTGGAGAGTTTCGAGGTGGACCTGCCCGTGCCCAAACTGGGCGAGCCGCCGGTGCGGGCAGTGTTCATCCGGGCACCTTACGTCACCCGCGTTGGCGCAGGGGTAGAGGTGCTCGCGAGCCTGGACGGCAAGGTGGTGCTGGTGCAACAGCGCAACCTGCTGGGTGGGGCGTTCCATCCCGAGCTGACCGATGACCTGCGGGTCCACCGCTACTTCATCGATCTGGTGCATGGGTATCGTAAGCAACAGTGACCGGCTACAAAGAACCGGTCACTGTTCAATAGAAGGCTACCGAAAGGGAGCTCTAGGACTCGGCGTAAGGAGGTTTCTGCGTATCGAAGGGTATCAAACCGAGGCTTGCGGCACGACGGAAAGCCTGCACGCGGTTCGATACCTGCAGTTTGTCGTAGATGTTCGCGAGATGAAAGTCCACGGTGCGCTTGCTCACAAACAGAAGGTCAGCGACCTCCTTGCTGGAGCGTCCCTCGATAATCAGCGACAGCACCTCGATCTCGCGTTTGGTCAGCTTAACCGAGCGCTCATCGGAACCTTTATGCTTCGGTGTAGCCATGGTACTCATCTGCTCCTTTTAGCTCCTTTCCGTTTTTCGCGCCGCCTCCAGAGGGAATATTCCACAATGAGTGCCCGATTCACAGCACATTTTGGGGCGCAGAGCCTTCTGCACAGCAAACCGGTAATGTCACGAGGGCGTGACTGTCACCGAACACGCTGTCGCAGTCACCATTCACTATACATAGATGCCAAAACGCCTTCGTCTGTTCCGTTTGTGTGCCGAACTACTGATTGGCGTAATACAAACTCCGATACCAGAGGTGTCGCCCCATGCACCTGTCGCCGAACCCCGGTAAGGAACTGACCCGCACTTACCGCGGGCAAGTATGGGCACGGTATCCCGTGCGCACGCACGTGGTTCAGCCTGGCGAGGATATCGTCGAGGTGGTGCGCCGGTATGCCCTCCCCCACATCCAGCCGGGCGACGTGCTGGCAATCAGCGAGAAGGTAGTGGCTATTTGCCAGAAGCGCGCCTTCCCGGTGGATGAGCTGACCCCCCGCCCGCTGGCGCGGTGGCTGAGCCGCTTCGTCACCAAAACGCCGCACGGCATCGGCATCGGCAGTCCGGTGACGATGGAGCTCGCCCTGCGCGAGGCAGGAGTGTGGCGCATTTTGCTGGCAGCGGCGGTGTCTGCCATCACCAAACCGCTTGGCATCCGCGGTGTGTTCTACCGCATCGCGGGGCGCAGTGTGGCAGCGATCGATGGTCCCACCCCCTACACGCTTCCGCCCTATAACCGATACGCTTCGCTCGCACCCAAACACCCTAACCGCGTTGCTCAGCAGATCGCCGATGAGCTGGGCGTGCCGGTAGCCATCGTCGACGCCAACGATCTGGGTGTGGAAGTGCTGGGCGCCAGCGCCGGAGTGGACCGCGCACTCGTCGTCGAGCTCTTCCGCGATAATCCGCTGGGTCAGGGCAGCCAGCAGACGCCGCTCTGTATCCTGCGCCGGCAAGATTAGCTCCTCGCGCGATGCCAGATTCGCAACAGCTCCGCTACGCTCCATGCCTGCGCAAAGCACCCGCGTGGATGGTGCGGTGGGTCACCGTCAAAGATTTCGGAGACCGTACCCAGCCCGGCATCACGCAATTGTCTCTCAAACGGTTTCAGCAACCCGCGCAACCGTGCGAGTACCTGCGGTGTTTCACCGTATGCGAATAGCAGGGCATCGGCGTACGGTCCCAGCAACCACGTCCACACTGTGCCCTGATGATACGCGCTATCCCGAGAGAACACGTCGCCCTCGTATCGCCCTCGATAATCGGGGTCGAACGGCGCCAGCGTGCGCAATCCGTAAGGCGTCAGCAGGTGGCGGTCGACGACGCGCAGGATTTGCTTCGCCATGTCGCGTGGCACAGGCGGCTGTGGTATCGCGAGCGCAATGAGCTGATTCGGACGGAGACGACAGTCCTGCCGCCCGCGGTCGTCCACCACGTCCGCCAGGTAATGCAGGTCGGGTATCCAGAAGGTGCGCATGAAGGCTTCCTGCACCCGATGGAGCAGTCCCTGTGCAGTTGGCAGAGTATCGCCGTCGTTGTAGCGGCGTGCCGTATCGGTCAGCACGTGCAGAAACTGGAGCCATAGTGCGGCGATCTCCACCGGCTTGCCTTCGCGAGGCGTCACGACAAAATCGCCCACCTTCGCGTCCATCCACGTCACCTGCCAGCCCGGCTCGCCCACACGCAGGATGCCGTCCGCCGGGTCTATCCGAATACCGAAGCGCGTACCCTGCCGGTACGCCTGCAGACACTCCTTCAGGCGTGGATAGATGACCTCGCGGAAGAACTCCTCATCACCTGTCTGCTGGCGGTAGCATTCCGCCATCCACGCGAACCACAGGGTGGCATCGGCGGTGTTGTATTCCGGCTCCTCGCCTGCGTCGGGGAAGCGGTTGGGTATCAAGCCGTCGCGCATGTGTTTGGCGAACAGGCTGAGCACCTCTCGCGCCTCCGCATACCGCTCGCGCACCAGCAGGATGCCTCGCAGGGAAATCATCGCGTCGCGCCCCCAATCGGTGAACCACGGGTAGCCCGCGACGATACTCGTGCCCTGCGGTCGGCGAATGATGAACTGCTCTGCCGCGCACCACAACGCGCTTGCCAGACGGCTCTCACAGAAAGGTGGAGGCACATTGGCTGGCTCCGGCGTCTGGAAGAAAGTCGGCTCTGGCGGTTCCAGCGACACCACTACGGTGACGTGCTGTCCGCTTTGCAACTCGCACGTGAGCACGCCGGGCGTCCACAGGTCTTCGGTATCATCCAGCCCGCGCTCGGCTTCGATCGGGTAGTGGAACCGGTAGTACCAGTCTGCGCGTGGGACAAAGGTGGCGCCGCCCGTATGCAGGTACACCGGAGGAAAGCCCGGGTAGGGAGTGAGGCGATACAGGCTTTCGGAGACCGCCTCTGCCTGCGGGTTCAGGGCGTCGTTGCGGTGGGTAAGGGCATGATAGTCCCTGCAGGCGAAGAGCGGGGTCAGGTACAGACGCACAGGTTTGCGTGCGGAGGACACCGTGTATCGCACCGCCACGGCGTTCCTCTGCGCCACGAGCCATACCTGCCGCTCGATGACGGCACGGTGCACAGTGTAGATGTGCGTGGGACAGGGATGCAGATTGAACCTCTGGAGATGGCGGATGCCGTCCGGATGTATAGCGCCCTGATACAGGTGGCTGGAGATAGCATGCATGGCGGGTTCGCATTCCACCCATGCTTCCATCTCCGACAGCACCAGCACCCTCCCTGCCGGCGGAGGCACAGAGGCGGTCAGCAAACCGTGATAACGTCGGGTGCGCAACCCGCTGATGGTACCACAGGCAAAGCCGTCGATGCCGTTGGTCAACAGCCACTCGCGACGGCAGGAAGCCTCCATCTGGCGCAACAGGTCGCGACCAAAGGACAGGTTGAGCGGGCACTCCGCACGCACAGCAGATTATCCTCCAAGCAGTAGTTTCGCGCAGGGCAGGTCCGGCTCCTTGCGGATTCCCGGCGTCGTCGCAGGAACCGACGCCCCTTTCTCGCGAATCCCCTATCCAGCAGGAAGTCGTCCATGAAATACTGAATGTTATGGATGTGTTGACCAATCGTTCTATAACGGAGCCGATGAATGACCACGTTAACACAGGAGCGCATTGCGGAAACGACCGCGACAACCACTGTACGCGCCCGCGCGGTAGTCGTGGGAATGGTGGGAGTTGTGGCGCTGTGTGTGATTGTATCCGCCGGTGAGCTGATTGCCAAGAATATCCAGATCGGCATGATGCAGTTGGCGCCTGCCCTGGTTGGGGTGCTGTTTGTGCTGGTGGCGGGCAACCAGTTCGTCGGATGGCTTTTTCCCCGCCTGAAGCTCACTCCTGCCGAGATAGCGGTAGCCTTCATCCTGATGATTCCCGCGCCGATGATTGCGTCGCGCGGACTGATGGAGCGGTGGTTGCCCCTGCTGGTCGGCGTGAACTACTACGCGCCCGGCAACCGCTGGGACGTCCTGTTCTTTCCGCACATCCCGCAGGCGCTGGTGCCCTGGGACGTGACCAGGGGCGGGCGCCAGGACATCGCGGTGTGGTTTTACGAACGCCTACCTGCGGGAGTCGCTTTGCCATGGCGCGAGTGGGTCGCGCCTTTGCTGGTGTGGCTGATCCTCATCCTCGCCGTGTACGCCGCCTTCTTCTGCATGACGGTCATTTTGCGCAAGCACTGGGTGGAGGGAGAGAAGCTGTCGTTCCCGCTAGTTCAGTTGCCGCTGGAGATGATGCTTCAGCCACAGTCTTTCCTGCGCAACAAACTGATGTGGGCAGGTTTTGTTGTCTCTTTCGGGCTCTTCCTGGTGAACGGACTGCACCAGTGGGTGCCCTCGGTGCCCGAAGTGCCCCTGATGGTGCAGATCAACCCTTTCTTCACTGAACGTCCGTGGAATCAGGTCAGCTACTGGGCAATCTGGATCTCCCCGGCAGCTATCGGCTTCTTCTATCTGATGCCTACCGATCTGCTCTTCAGTTTCTGGCTGTTCTATTTGCTGGGGAAGCTACAGGAGGCGGTTGCCGCCACCTACAGCGAGAACATCCCCTTCGAGCACGCCTCGTTTGGTGCACATGTAGCCTATCAGGGCGCGGGGGCGTTTTTCATGCTGGCGATACTTACCCTGTACAGCGCAAGGCATCATCTGCGACATGTGTGGCATCGCGCCATCGGCAGAGTACCGCCAGACCCCGCCGAACAGCGCGAGATGTTCTCCTACCGCGTGGCGGTGTGGGGGCTGGTCGCCAGTCTGCTGGTCATCTTGCTGTGGGCGCGCTACTTCGGCATGACCTGGCAGGTGGCGCTGTTCCACTTTGGGGTATACCTGTTCGTGCAGGCAATTATCATGTCGCGCTGTACGGCGGAAGGTGGCTTGCTCATCACCGAAGGCTGTTTCACGCCGATGGACATCTACACCTGGGGCGAGCGACAGATGCTCGGTGCAAGGCAACTCACCTTGCTCTCCTTTCTGGATGGGATACACACGCGCGACCTGCGCGGGATGTTGTTAACAGGACTGCTGGATGCGCAGAAGGTCACCGAGCAGGCACGCTTGCGGGCGCGGAAGGTGCTGTGGCTACTGATTGGTGGACTGTTGCTGGCGATTGCGATAGCGCTGGTGATCCAGATGTGGTTGCCCTACCGCTACGGCGCGATGAACCTGTACAGCTATGTGTACAGCGGTGCCAGCATCCAGTTCTTTCGCGAAAACGCGCCTTTTATGGGCAGTGTCCCTACGCAAAGGGAGTATCCCACAGGACCGCTCTTCACGATGATCGGTGCGCTGGTCTGTGCCTTGCTCAGCTACCTGCGGTGGCGAATCTCCGGATTCCCCCTGCACCCACTGGGCTACGCGATGGCGCCATCGTGGGGCATTGTGGTGTTCTGGTTCTCGATGCTGGTCGCGTGGATGATCAAACTTCCTATCGTGCATTACGGTGGAATGCGTACGTTCCGGCTTCTTCGCCCCTTCTTCCTGGGGTTGATTTTCGGCGAGTTTCTCTCGGCGTGTATGTGGTCACTCATCGCGTGGTTCTGGCAGTTGCCCACGCCCACCTTCCCGTGGCCATAGTCACAACAGCCCGCCGGTTATCAAGCTGAGGAAGCCCAGCACGGCGTTCAGCAGGAAGACCTCGTACCAGTCCATCTCGAGGAAGGTACGCAGGATGAGCAGGTCGATGAACCACGCCACAATCAGCAGGAGCCAGAAGCCGGTCACCGCGCTGACCAGCAGGGCGAGGCTGGAGTTAGCCACCATCAGCATGGTGATGGGTAACATATGGCGATAGCCTTCGAGGAAGCCAACTCTGAACGGGTCTCCGGACAGGCTACCCGTGACCCGCACTGCAATCCAGACAATCAGCGTGTCGACCAGCCATTTGAAGACGGTGAATATCGTCATCATGGGTATGGCGAAGGCGCCGATTTGCGCGAGGAGTGACACACCAGCCAGTGCGCCCTGCTGGAGGTGTCGCATCGCCACCGCTACGACGGCTCCAACCACGAAGCCGGAAGCCGCGACAAGCAACACCACCGCCCACAAGGGCAATTCCAGTATCCGCTCGCGCCAGTCCGGAGGGTTCATCGTTGTGTCAGTATACACTGTGCATCGTTGGCTGGCACGCCCTCTTCAGGGAAGAGGCGCTTATACGTGCCGTCGGACAGCATTAGGCGGGCGCGCACATTGTCCTTCAGGTAGATTTCCAGCACCCGGTCGCGCAGGTAGCGGATATGCTCTGGGCGTTCCACAGGGAACAACACCTCCACGCGGTGGTCGAGGTTGCGAGGCATGAGGTCCGCGCTACCGAGATACACTTCCTCCTGTCCCCCGTTCGAGAAATAGTAGATTCGGCTGTGCTCCAGAAAGCGCCCCACGATACTGGTGACGGTGATGTTCTCGCTCAAGTCTTGCAGTCCAGGACGCAGACAGCAGATACCCCGCACCAGCAGGTCTACGCGCACGCCTGCGCACGAGGCTTCGTATAGCAGGTCGATCATCTGCTTGTCCACCAGCGAGTTCATCTTGAAAATCAGTCGGGCGGGTTTTCTGTTTTGTGCGTGCTGGATTTCACGCCGGATCAGCTCCTCCATCCTCTGGCGCAGGTTCACCGGAGCCACCAACAGTTTGCGATACTCGCGCTTGTTGGAGTATCCGGTCAGGTAGTTGAACAGATCGGTGACATCGGCTCCAATCTGCTCGTCGCAGGTGAACATGCCGATGTCCTCATAAACCTGCGCGGTCGTGGCGTTATAGTTGCCGGTAGACAGATGCACATAGCGCCGGATTCGATCGCCTTCCTGGCGCACAACAAGCGCTACCTTACAATGGGTTTTCAGCCCCAGCAAACCGTAAGCCACATGTACCCCCGCCTGTTCCAGCGCCCTCGCCCATCCGATATTGCTCTCCTCGTCGAAACGCGCCTTCAATTCCACCAACACCGCTACCTGCTTGCCCTGCTCCGCCGCCTCGAGCAACGCCTGCACGACTGGCGCGTTCTTTCCCACACGATATACCGTCTGTTTGATTGCCAGTACCTGCGGGTCGTGCGCGGCGGTGCGCAGGAACTCCACCACCGGGTCAAACGAGTCGTACGGATGATGCAACAGTACGTTAGTACGCCGGATGACTGAGAAGATATCCTCCTCCTCGCCCCTGTTCCGCAGGTCGGGAGCGATCGCCGGTCGATATGGAGGAAACTTCAGGTCGTAACGCTCCACGCTTTCGTACAACTGCAGCAGGTTGCTCAAGCCGAGCGGATGTCCGATGACATACACGTCGGTTGGGAATATCTCCATGTTTTGCATCAGCAAATTGCGCACGTGCGCAGGCATCTCCTCGCCAGTGGCTAACTGCACCACCGAGCCGAACTTGCGCATGTAGATGGTCTGCCGGATGGTCTCCAGCAAGTCGTCTGCCTCCAGTTCGCGGATTTCGATATCGGCATCGCGCACAATCCGGAACGGGTACGCACCCACCACCTGCATACCGGGAAAAAGCTCGCACAGGTTCGCCGCGATAATATCTTCCAGCCAGGTGAAAGCGCGGTGGTGCGGAACTGTGCCGTCCGGTCGACGCCCACCTGAGAAGCGTTTCACCGGCACCAGACGCGGCAAGGTGCTGGGAACCTTGACGCGGGCGAAACGCTCGTTGCCCTGCTCATCGCGGACGATGACCGCCAGATTCAGGCTCAAGTTGGAGATATGCGGGAAGGGATGTCCAGGGTCCAGTGCAAGCGGGGTCAGAACCGGGTACACCACCTCGCGGAAGTACTGGTCAGCACGCTTGCGTTGAGGGGAAGTGAGCTTTGAATAAGGCACAATGTGTATCCCTTCACGGCGCAGACAGGGAAGGAGCTTGCGCTGAAGAAGGAATAAAGCCTTCTTGTAGAGATCCAGGGACACGCGGCGGATGGCAGCGAGTTGCTCGTGCAGGGTCATCCCGTCGAAGGAGACATGGTGCAGTTGCGCCTCAATCTGCTCGCGAATGCCGGAGACGCGCACCATGAAGAACTCATCCATGTTGGAGCCGAAGATAGCCAAGAACTTGACCCGTTCCAGCAGAGGGTTGCGTTCGTCCTCTGCCTCCTCCAGCACCCTGCGCTGAAACTCCAGCAGGCTCAGTTCGCGATTCAGGTAGCGTGCTCGCTCGTTGAGGTACCCCATCTCTCGCGTTCGTCAGGTAGCTTCTCAACCCTTTTTGCGGATCGACACCAGCTGTCTCGGCGTCAGAAACCACTGCAGTGTACCATGCGGCTGTCCACCAAACTCATCCAGAGTGAGATGACATACTCCACCCTTCTTGAACACCATCTGCAGTCCGGTGACGCCCAGAAGCAGGTTTGTCAGGGCGCTGATATTTGGTTCGTGCCCGACGAGGGCAACCGAATGCACACTTGCGTACGCGCGCAGCTCCTCCCACATCCGGTCAGGATGTGCCAGAGGCAGGAGGTTCTCGGTGAAGACCAGAGGCTCCGGTACGCCGATGACCTCTTTCAGGATTTCCGCCGTCTGGCGGGCGCGCGTATACGGACTGGTGAGGATTAAGACAGGACACACTCCCAGTATCTTCAACCCGCGCGCAATGTCGCGCATCTTCGCCCGCCCCTTGTCGGTGAGCGGACGCTGGCTGTCCTCATCGTAGCCGGTCGCGTAGTGAGGCACGGCAATGGCATGACGGATGAGATACAGATTCACTCGGTTACCTCCCACGGAAGCGGCTTATCCGGCGCGGAACGCCAGAAGGAGTATACCTCGTTCATGCGCTCGAGGTAGCTACCGACCCTCTGAGCGTGTATCCCGTGATAATACTCCTGCACCCGCACCAGAGGTTCTGCGTACTCCGGGTGGCGCGAAGCGAACCTCTCCAGAGCCTGCAATATGACCTCAGCGTCCTGGATTTCACCCATCAGCGTCTGGTAAGCGTGCAGGCGCTCCAGCAGTTCGTCCGGTATACCAGCTAGCAAGGGCTTTACCACCTCCACACTGTAGCGGAACCTTTTGAAGGCGATGCGCACGCGGTGGATGGTAGCGGTGTTGTTCGCGTCGATGAGTGCTAAGCGGCGGAGGACGTTCTGATAGGCATCGTCAACAGGCGCCAGCGCGTCGTAGCCCGACTCAGCAGCCGTCTTCAGCGCCGAACTCAACACCTTCACGTAGCCGTCGCCGATACCCTGAATATCTTTGCGTGCCTGCTTCAGCAGACGCTTCTCCGCCTTAAGCAGATAGCGATGGAACGGCTCGATCTCGGCAAGGTCCGCCAACCTTTGTGAAGTTTCCAACAGCATGACCTGAGTATCCCGCAGGGCATCGAAGGCATCGAGGTGCGCCTTGATGTGCTTGCGCAGCTGGCGAAGCGCAGGCGGACGACTGAAGAAGGCGAGGTAATCGATGAGCGCCATCAACCGACGCATGGCGACGCGCAGGTCATGCACAGCCTCTTCGCTGAACTGCTTGCGACACCGCCGTGCCTGCATCCGCAAAGTTCGGGAACGCTCCCGCACTGCCTGCTGGAGCAGGTCAACCGAGGCAGTCTCGATCATGGTTCAACCCTCCCTAAACGATTTCCAGCGAAACACCAAACACGTCTTCGAACAGCTTCTTGCGCTTGCGAAGCTGCCATTTCTCCAGCAACAGGTCTCCGTTGCCCACCAGCACGAGCTCCCAGCCATTCCGCGAAGTCGATTGTACCCTGAGTTTCTGAATGGCATGACTGCGGCTGGTGTCCAGACTATCCGCAAGGCGCAGTATAGCAGTCAGTTTAGTCACCGTCAACCGGTCTTTTGGGGAAAGGTCTTTGAAGTTCTCATCTCGCACAGACGGAGGCTCCTTGCGGTGATAGCGGATGATGTTTGCCACCACTTCCCGCTTCTCTGTGGGCAAACCGATAATAGGACTGTGCTTCACGATGTAGTAACCATGCTTATCGTGATCGGCAGGAAGAATGAACTGCCCAATATCATGGAGCAGACTGGCAACCTCCAGCAACAGGCGTTCTTCACTGCCCAGACAGTGCAGAGGCTGTGTCTGGTCGAAGATACTCAGTGCCAGCCTTGCCACCTGTTGTCCGTGCTGGATGTCCATGCTGTATTTCTGTGCAAGCCGTCGCGCCGAAGCCATGACCTGCTGTTCGATGGGTGGACGCTGACCAACTACCATCGGTAACATGTCCCACAGGATACCTTCTTTCAGGCTCACGTGGGGAATCGTAACCTGCCTGACGCGGCTCTCACGCGCGAACATGTGCAGGACGATGCCAGCTGGGATGATGACGTCTGCGCGGTCGGGGCGTAGATGGAGGCGGTCAATACGTTCCTGAACCGGCATCATGCCGATTGTCTCCACCAGAGTCTCAATCTCGTCCAGCGTAATGAAGTCGTTGCTTCGTCTGCCCAGTAGCTGACGACGCAGTTCACCCAGCGCCTCGACGTTGCCCCCTGTGCCGACGCAAAGGTCTATCTTGCGTTTGCCTATCTCCCGGTCGATACGCTGGCGAGCGAGTTCAGCATACTCCAGCACCATCCGGCTGAACTGTAACAGGTTATCGGTCACACTACCGAACTTCTGCAGGAGACGTACGGTGCCGAGCCGGTAGCTTTCGCTGGAAAGGATAGTCTCGCCCTCGCTCAGGGTGACCTCCACGCTTCCACCGCCGATTTCAATCAGCATGGCATATTTGCCCTTGAGGTCTATCGCCTTGCTGACTGCCAGATGCACCAACCGCGCCTCTTCTTCACCGGTTATAACCTCTACAGGCAGACCAGTTTGCTGGCTAACGCGGTCGAGGAAGATGTCACAGTTCTCTGCCTCTCGCACGGCACTGGTAGCCACAGATCGCACGCGGGGCACGCCGAGATGCTCGATAGTGCTTCGGAATCGGTTCAGCGCCTCGATCGTCGCCTGGATGCTGACTTCAGTAATATAACCGAGCGAAAAAGAGTCTTGTCCCAGCCGAACCGGAACGCGCTGGTAATCGACCAGCTCGAAACGTGATACGTCCAGCACCCGCACAATCTGCATGCGGATGCCGTTCGAACCGATGTCAATCGCAGCTAGCATTCCCGCTATTTCCTCACCGCCTGAATGATGTCACACAATACCGTATGCACTAGCGTTTTCCCTTCTTCAGCAACGGTTCCATTGGCAGTTGCTCCTTCTGCCACTGTCCGAAGCTCCGCCACACCACATGCCCGTCCAGGTATGCCACGTTCCCGCCGTCTTCGTGGTTGCCTACTCCGTTCGAGTAGAGCACGTCGCCGAAGACAGGGGTGGAGGCAGGCTCCTGCGACCGGGACGGCTGAAGATACCAGTAGGAAACGTGCGTTTCGGCATGTTCGCGCTTGGGGCGAGGGCGGTCGTCGGACGGACAGAAGAACACGGTCAGGGTGTCGGTGTATACCGCAACGTGGCGCACCCACCGTTCGCCATCGGGATAGTGCTCATCATGGTCCTGGGCATACAGCTCCAGCGCCTGCGCCAGGTGACGCAGGTTGTTGCGGCACACCGTACGGTTGGCGGCTTCGGTGCTTCGTCCGTAAAGACTGAGTATCATGCCGATAACCACCAGCATGATGAGGAATACGACGAAGGCTTCGAAGTGTCGTCGATGCAGGGCGCGGTCGAGCCAGCGTTCTTTCCATGTGTAGGGCATGGCAAACCCCTCCTTGATAGCGTCAGAGGGCGCAGGTCTTCCCATGCATATTGTAGCACGCGGCGACAGGAATAAAAAGTCGGCTTTCTAAACCACACCTTGCTGTTTGAGACTGACCCACCTGCCGTCTCCAATCACCACGTGGTCGAGCAGTTCGATACCGACAATCTGCCCTGCCTGATAGATTCGGCGCGTGATCTGAACGTCTTCTCCGCTGGGAGTGGGGTCGCCGCTGGGGTGATTATGCGCGAGGATAACCGAGGATGCGCTGTGGCGGATGGCTTCACGGTACACCTCGCGCGGGTGCAGAAGGCTGGAGTCCAGCGTGCCTTTGGTCACGGTCACGTCGCCGATCAGGCGGTTCTTGGTGTTGAGCAGGAGCACCACCACGTGCTCCTGCTTCTCATCCCGCAGGCGATGGCAGAGATAGGTGTATACGTCCTCCGGTCGGCTGATGAGGGGCTGGTCACCCATCTCCTCCAGGGCGATGCGGCGTCCCAGCTCCACTGCCGCCAGCAGTTGCGCTGACTTCGCCAGCCCGATGCCCTTCACCTGCGCCAGCTCGGCGGGTCTGGCAGTAGCAATCGCTCGTAGACTGCCCATGCTGTTCAGCAGGTGCTGGGCGAGCTGCACCGCCGTCATCTCCGGAGTACCTGTACGGAGCAGGATTGCCAGCAGTTCGGCGTTGGACAGCGCGTTCGCGCCATACTGCGCCAACCGCTCGCGTGGGCGCTCGTCCTCCGGCAGCTCCTTGATGGTGTATCGGGCTGGAGGCTCGGACACGGCGTGTTCCTATAAGGTGACCATCTCCCCAGTCTGGGCGGAACGGTAGATACCGTCCAGAATGCGCATAATCGCCACACCATGCTCGATGGGCGCGATGGGCTGTTTGCGCTTCACGATGCAGTCCACGAAGTGCTCTACTTCCGCCAGATGCCCGTGGATATGCGGGGCATGAGGCACAAAGTCCTCTGGCACGCCGTGCCGGTCGGTGAAGATACGCAGGGGTTCCAGCGTTGCACCGCCCTTCGTGCCCATTACCTGCGAGTAGAACACGTCACGCTCGATGTAGGAAGCCCACGAAGCGTCCATCTGACACACCGCCCCGTTCTCGAAGCGGATGAGCGCGGTGGCGAGGTCTTCCACGTCAAAGGTACCGCCCTTCTGGGGAGTACCCCAACCGCCCTGTCCACGCCCGTATGGACCGAACTTGGCGAAGGTTGCTCCGAATACCGCTTCTGGCTCGGGACACCCCATCAGCCACCAGGTGAGGTCAAGCACGTGCACACCGATATCGATGAGCGGTCCACCACCGGACATCGACTTGGTGGTGAACCAGCCTCCGAAGCCGGGGATGCCGTTGCGCCTGAGCCATCCGCACTTGGCGTAGTAGATGTCTCCCAGATCACCGGCGTCGATGTGCCGTTTTAGCGTCTGGCTATCGCCGCGGAAGCGATTGTTCATGCCCATCATGAAGATGACGCCTGTTTTCTGGGCAACCTTCAGCATCTGCTCGGCATCCTGCAGATTGTGAGCCAGTGGCTTCTCGCAAAGAATGTGGCAACCGGCTTCCATCGCGGCGATGGCAACGGGGGCATGAAGCGCATTGGGCGTGCAGACAGAAACCGCATTCAACTCTACCTTCTCCAGCATCTGCTGGTAATCGGCAAACACATGCGGAACGCCGTATTCCTGCGCCACCTGTTGCGCTCGCTCTTCGTTGATATCGCAAACCGCTACCACCTCGGCGTGGGGGTGCCGCTGGTAGCCCTGAATATGCAAACTGCCAATGCCGACGCCTACGACGCCGACACGCACCTTCTTTTTGGACGAACGCGTTGCAGGCACGGTGACTACCTCTTCCGATGAGATATCGTTGTATCGATTTTATTGGGCGAGGCGTGGCAAATCTCCTGCCGCCCGTGTAACACCGCACGCACGGCCTTGACGGCATACGCAGGCTCGATTATAGTGTTTCAGGGGACACTCGGATGAACAGGAACATACCAGAAGATACGCTGGAGCGCAGACTCTGGGTGCTGGCACAGGTAACACAGCGTGCGGAAGCGGAAGGTATTCGCCCCATTCTCGTAGGCGGGACAGCGGTTGCTCTGTACACGGCAGGCTCGTACTTCACAGCGGACATAGACATCGTGGCAAGCAACCGCAGACGTGTCGGAAGTATCCTGCAGGAGATGGGATTCCAGCCTGCAGGGCGACACTGGGTACACCCTGAGTGGGACATTGCTATTGAGATTCCGGATACCGACCTTGCCGGTGACCTCAGTCGGCTGATGCGTGTGCAAATGAGCGATGGCTCGTCGGTCTACTGCATCGGAGTGGAGGACCTGGTGATTGATCGGCTGAACGCCGCGGTGCACTGGCACTCACTGGAAGACCGAAGATGGGCGAAGGAACTGCTACGGTTACATGCATCGTCTATCGACTGGCAGTATCTGCGTGACCGTGCGCAAAGCGAAGGGGTGCACTCTCTGCTGGAGGAGATTCAGCGCGAGGTCGCAGGCGGTGATGAGAACAATCAAGTGGAGTGACCTTCGGTCACAACAGCGCGCTCACCTGCTGGAGTTGATGCAGAGGCAGGAGCTTCGGCGCCTGCCCCGCACCCGCCCGCGCGATCCAGACGAAGAGCGCGCGCTGAGCCTCATCGTGCAAACGCGCTGGCAACGCTGGCTGGAAACCGGCAAGCTCAGGATCATCGGTCCCCGGCTCTGGCTTCTCCGACTCGGCAAGGAACCAGAAGGCTCCCTTGACGTCTAGCTTCCCAGCGTCCGCCTCAGGAACTGCAGGGTAATCTGCCACGCCTTCTGCGCTGCATTGGCGTTATAACCCTGCTGGTTATTCGGATTGGCGAAGGCGTGCCCCGCGCCGGCGAACACGTGCACCTCCACCCTTTTGCCCAGTCGTTTCATCTCACTCTCAAAGGTGCGCACGAGGTCCACCGGTATGCCGCGGTCCCTGTCCCCGAAGATGCCCAGCACTGGACAGGCAATGCGCTTCAATGCTGACTCGTCGGTGAGGAGTCGCCCGTAATAGATCACACAGGCGGACAGCCGGGGCTCGTTGATCGCAAGGGTTAACGACCAGCTTCCGCCCATGCACCAGCCTACCACGCCAATGCGTTTCCCTCGCGTCTGCGACAAACCGCGCAGGTATCTGAATGCCGCCTTCAAGTCCTGCAGGGCGCGGTCCTCCGGCAAGGCGCGGCTCAGCTCGTGCGCCTCCATGACCTCGGTGGCAACCTTTCCCCGATAGAGGTCTACCGCCAGCGCGGCATGGCCTTCCTTCGCCAGCGCATCCGCCTGTTCTTTGACCCACTGGTTCAGTCCCCACCACTCGTGGATGACCACGATGCCGGGGAAAGTGCCCCGTGCTTTGGGCACAGCAAGGTAAGCTCCCACTGTCGCACTGCCGCTCTTGATGCTGACGGTTCGGCTCTCGATATCGTATGGCATAGCCCGTTCACTCCTTTCGCAACGCTAAGTTTCGCTGTGGTGCACAGTCTGTCCTCTTCGGCTTGACGAACACATTGTTCCCTTGCTACAATAACCTGCTGGCTAATATTCTGGGGGGAAGCGAAACATTCCATGGCGGTTGAGGAAGAGGAGATCACCCTTGCCGAGTTGTTTGCCCTGTTGTGGCAGGGGAAGGTGATTATCGCGGGCGCCACCCTGTTTTGCGTGCTGATCGGTGTGCTGGCTACGTGGTTACCCGCTCCGAAGTATGAAGCCTATTCCGTCCTGCTTTTTCCTGCCGGCGGCACGTCATCTCTGGCTGGGCTGGCGCAATCGCTGGGCATCTCCCTGCCGGCTCCGGGTGCGGCTCCCCTCAAGATGTATCGCGCTCTGCTGGAAAGCGCACGCATTCGCGAATGGATTTCCCAACAGACAGGTATTGCTCCCAAAGACCTGATGCGCATGACCAACGTGATAGACGACCAGCCGGCGAGCCTGGTCAAGGTCTCGGTGACACACAAGAACCCTCGGGTGGCTCAGAAGGTAGCCGTTCTGTATGTGACTGCGCTGGGCGAACTGAACCGCGAGCTGAACCTGCCGCTGGTGCGCAATCAGGTGGACTTTCTGGAGAAAGAGCTGGCACTGCGCACAAAACAACTGCGTGAAGCAGAAGGCGAGTTGCTGGAGTTCCAGCGGAAGCTGGTGAGCGAAGGAGGCGCACCGTCTGCAGTATCAGGAGGCGGCATCTCTGCTAGCGCCGCTTCGCCTCTCCGGACGCTGGGCATGAGCGGAGGGGGTGTTGACAGCTCCTATCTCCAGCAGTTGAACTCCGCCCGCATGCAGTTACAGCAGGTTCAGCAACAGATAGCCACCGCGCGCCAAGCCGCCAGCCAGCTGGCAAAGTCTCCAGCCGACCTGCCAGCTGACTTACCTCCCGCCGCACAGTGGAGGGCGAAGCTGAGCGAGCTGGAGTACGAATTGCGTGTGGCGGAGCTGACCTACGGTCCCGATGCGCCGAATGTCGTTCGTCTCAAGAAGCAGATCGAACTGGCGCGCCAGCAACTGCGCAAGGAGATCGATAACTACCTGCGAGCGGTGAACATGAGCGTGGAGCCAAACCTTGCTCCACTGGAGTTACAACGGGTGGGTCTCGAAGCTCAGATTCAAGCTTTGCAAAGACTGGCGGAACGGGCGCCCGAAGACACCCTGCACCTTCAGCGGCTGGCGCGTGAGGTATCCACGCTCAACGACATCGTCCAGCAACTGCGTATCAGTCTGGAACAGGCTCGAATGGAGATGTCGCGCGACCCGAACCGCTGGGAGGTGCTGGAAAAGGGCACGCTAAAAGAGGAGCCGGTGAACAAGCGGTGGAAGTTGAATATTGCGCTCGCCTTCACGGGCGGCTTGGTGCTTGGCTGTCTGTATGTGATTGTCGCCCGAAAGCCGGCGCGGAACGCCTCTTGATGCCGCACTGATATTGCATCGAGCCATGAAGACACTGTTGAAACATAGCGCGATTTACCTGCTGGCACGCGGAGTGCCGGGAGTGGTGAACTTTCTGGCTATCGCCGTCTACACACGGCTCATCTCGCCGGACGAGTATGGGCGCTACGCGCTGGTGCTGGCAGGGGCGGGCTTTGCCAACATGCTCGTTTTTCACTGGCTCGGGCTTGCGGTTCTGCGCTTTCTACCAGCCAGTGATGGTACAGATGCAGAGCGTCTCCTGGCTACCATCAGAGCCACCTATCGATGGCTGGTGATTGGAACGGCATCGATAGGGCTCGTTATCTTGCCTTTGCTGCCATCAGGGTGGAGGCTACTGCTAGTGCTGGCTCTGGCGTTGTTATGGACCCAGGGCTGGTTTGAAATCAACCTGCAGATGCTCCGGGCGAAGCTGGACCCGATGCGGTATGGACTAGCGTCCGGGATAAAGGCACTTGTAGCCATCGGCACAGGCGTGCTGGTTGCACTCTATTACCCTACCGCCTCTGCTCCTGTAGCGGGGCAGATCATCGGATTCGCTCTGGCAGGCGTCATGGTAGGGCGCGCCCTCTGGAAAGGAATACTCCCGTCGCCCGATTGGTCTACGGCGAGGCAGGTTATGCAGTACGGCATTCCGCTCTGTGGGACGCTTGCCCTGGGATACCTGCTGAACACATCCGACCGCTTCCTGATAGCCTACTTTATCGATGAACGCGCCGCTGGTGTCTACTCAGCAGGCTACGACCTGGCTTCACAGGTGCTTCTCATGGTGATGCTGGTGGTGAATACCGCAGCGTTCCCACTGATACTTAACGATCTGGAGGGCAAGGGCGTGGAGGCAGCTCGCCAGCAACTGTCCCGCAATATGTGGCTCCTGCTTGCCGTAGCGGCGCCCGCGACAGCGGCTATGGTCATGTTCGCGCCACAGATTGCGCAGACCATCCTTGGTCGCCAGTTCCACGAAACAGCCATCAGCCTGATTCCGTGGATCGCGGTCGCCACCCTGCTGAACGGGCTGCGCTCGTACCATTTTGACCTCGCCTTCCAGCTGGGTCAGAAAACCATTCATCAGCTGTGGGTTATGGGGTCTGCCATAGTGGTCAACCTCAGCCTGAACCTCGTGTGGATACCACAAAAGGGCGTGATCGGCGCTGCATGGTCAACGCTTGTGGCATATGCTGTCGCATTGCTGGTGAGCCTTCTTCTGGGAAGAAGGTTCTTCCGGTTGCCCATCAACTGGAGGGCTATCGGGCAGGTTGGTGTGGCTCTCGCGGTCATGGGCGTGGTCTGGCAGTTGTCTCCACATGGTTTGGTATCGATTCATTGGCTTCTTGTGGCAGCCGCCGCGCTGTGTGTTTACGGTTGCGCACTGACGGTAGCCGTCATGTGCCAGTCAAGCCTTGGACAGAGGTTCCGCAGATCGTTCCCTGCACCAGGAAACAAGTATTCGCAACGATACAGTGATGACTGAGTACCGCCAGGCATACCTGTACGCAGCAGAAAGGGGGTAGCAACCTGTGGTGCACCGTGCCCCTCTCGCCCTGTTCATTCCTTCGCTTCGTGGGGGTGGTGCAGAACGAGTGTTTCTGCACCTTGCCAGGGGTTTTGCGGAGCGCGGCTGTAGAGTACATCTCGTACTTACTCGAGCCGAAGGTCCTTACCTGCCCCAGGTGCCAGCCGACCTGCCGGTCTTCGACCTGCACGCCTCGCGGGTGCTTACCAGCCTCCCGGGTCTGGTGCGCTACCTCCGACGGGAAAGACCGTTCGCGCTATTATCAGCACTTGACCACGCGAACGCCATTGCGGTATGCGCTCAGCTCATCGCCCGCGTGCCCACGCGAGTGGTGGTAACGGTGCACAACACCCCAAGTCGTGTGGTGGCGAACGCCCGAACACTTCGGGCACGCCTGTTGCCTCTCTGGGTGCGCCCTTTTTACCGACGTGCGCATACGGTGGTGGCGGTATCTCGGGGTGTGGCAGAGGAGCTGGTGCACTACATCGGCGTCCCTGAGCCGAAGGTGAAGGTCATATATAACCCAATCATCACCCCCGATGTGTTCCGCAAGGCGGATGAACCTGTTGACCACCCGTGGTTCCGCGACGGTGAGCCGCCAGTGATACTGGGCGTGGGCAGGCTGACCACACAAAAGGATTTCCCGACCCTCATCCGTGCGTTCGCGCTGGTGCGTCGGCAAAAACGCGCACGGTTGATGATCCTCGGGGAGGGCGAAGATAGACCTGCACTGGAGTCGCTGGTAAGGGAACTGGGGCTAGAAGAAGACGTTGCATTACCGGGCTTTGTGCAGAACCCGTACGCCTACATAAAGCGGGCGACGGTCTTCGTGCTGTCCTCTCGCTGGGAGGGATTGCCCACCGTGCTGGTGGAGGCGTTGGCGCTGGGTGTGCCGGTAGTGGCGACGGATTGCCAGAGCGGACCGGCGGAGATCCTGCAAAATGGCTCGCTTGGTACACTGGTGCAGGTTGGCAACGTGGAAGCGCTCGCAGGCGCCATTCTATATGCTCTGAGCAGCGGCAGGCAGCGAGCCACACGGCGAAACACGACGCATTTTGGTCTCGAATATGCCGTAGCGCAGTATCTACACCTGCTGGAGGTACCGCATCGCGAGTTATGAGCAGCAAAGTGCTTCAACTATTCGCGCTAACGGGACTGTTGTCGCTGACCTGCTACGGAACAGCATGCTACGGGCACACGACGCTCAGCTGGGGAACGGCGTTGTTGGCGTGGATGTGCTTGTTATTCTTGCTTCGCGAGGCATTTCAGGAGTGGACCGGCGTAGCGCAGCTTTTTGCACTATTCTCCATCCCGTATGCGCTAAGTGGACCAGCAGAGATCCTTTTTGGACAGGGCAACATCCCTGGCTTTCCGGCTATGTCGGACACGAATGTTGTCAATATGTGGCTTACGGATGTATCACTAGCGGCGATTGGGTTTAGTGTGAGTGTCGTTGGGATCGGTCTATTGTCTCCCAAAAGCCGCTATCATGATACAGGGAGATTTCCCTATTGGCAGGGCGCTGTAGCCTTCGCGTTTGTCGCGTCGCTTGGCGAGCTCGTCAATATGCTGAGAGCGGGTGGATTCAGCCTGTTGTTTGCCGGTAAAGCCGTCTATCAAGCAGCAATCAGCGACATCAGGTTCACCGTACCATCTGCTGTATTAGCTCAAACGAGCTTCGCCTTACTCGGTCTGAGCATCAGCCACCCTGATAAAACCGCAGACTCACTCAGCTATCGTCGGCAAACAAGGAAGATGATCTGGCCGTTCGTTCTGGTTGTCTTGCCGCTGCTGGTTATTCACATCGTTCTGGGACAACGCCTCGAGTTGATGGCTTACCTCATCTGCTTCATGCTTGGGTATACCTACCAGAAACCTTTGCAACGACTCCCTATCAGATGGCTGCTTGCTGGTAGCATTCTTTACGCCTTGCTGGTTGCTCTGTTTGCATTCCGCTGGCTACTGCCCGCCGTGTCAAGCGGTCAAATAACTTTGAGGGACCTGCGTCCGGATAACTTAACAGAGATCTACCTGCGCTCTTTGAACCCCGCGTCGAGCGAATTTGGTGCAGCGTTCGCGAACTACTATCTTCTGGTGACATCGGGCTACGAACCCGAGTACGGGGCGACTCTGTTCAGATATCTCGCAAGCACGATTCCAGCATTTCTGTATCCCGGCAACAAACCCTCTTCCCCCACCTACGAGTTCCGTGACAGGTTTTTCCCCGAGCAGGCTTCTCGCTCACGCATCGCAGGAACTGCCTTCTCATCGGTCATGGAAGGTCGGATGAATTTCGGTGCTTCAGGTGTCTTCGCCCTGTACGCTATAAGCGGTGTATTACTCGCAGTCGTAGAAGGCTTGAAACGCCATATCCGCTCCCCGTATTTCGCTCTGTTCTATTGTTGCATGGGACCCTTAGCCGCGACATTCCATCGGTCAGGAACTGGTACGATTACGTCGCTCGTTCCTATCGGGGTTGCGATGACCGCGGTTTTCATTTTTGTGCATTTCTACGCGATAGCCAAGACATCAATGCTGTCAAGAAAACCAAGTTGATAGGCTCAATGCGAGACCATCGGGATGAATACATCACATCTCCCATACCAGAAACAGATACTCTTCGTCATCACAGGTTTATCCGTTGGCGGGGCGGAAACGCAGTTGTGCCGCACGGCGATACAGCTCAGCCGGCGCGGCTGGAAGGTGCGTATTGTGACCCTGCTTCCTCCCAAAGCATACGTCGAGGAACTGAAACGGTGGGACATACCGGTCGCTACCCTGAATATCCAGCGCAAACGCCCCGATCCCCGTCCCGTTCTGCACCTCTCGCGAATATTCCGCGCATGGAAACCAGATATCGTGCACAGCCACATGGTGCACGCCAACCTGCTGGCGCGTGCCAGCCGTCTGCTGGTGCCTGTGCCCATCCTCATATCCAGCGCGCATAGCATCTATGAGGGTAGCCGTCTGCGCGAGATTCTCTATCGGCTCACCGACCCTCTATGCGACGTCACAACGCACGTCTGTCAGGCAGGAGCGGAGCGATACGTGCGCATCGGAGCGGTACCGGCGCACAAGATGCGTCATATCCCCAATGGCGTCGACGCGGACGCCTTCCGCCCGGATCCGTCGCTACGGGAGCAGATGCGTCGTGAACTGGGTATGGAGCGAGCGTTGGTATGGCTCGCCGTCGGACGCCTCGAGACCCCGAAGGACTATCCTAACCTGCTGAACGCCTTCGCCGTGGTACATCGTCAATATCCGGATAGCCGACTGCTCATCGCGGGCGATGGACCACTGCGCGTTGATATGGAAAACCTGGCTTCATCTTTGGGAATAGAGACCGCCGTGAGGTTTCTGGGCGTCAGGCGGGATATTGCCCGCCTGATGAACGCGGCGGATGCTTACGTGATGTCTTCATCCCGCGAGGGGTTGCCCATTGTTCTGCTGGAGGCACACGCCACCGCTCTGCCGATAGTCGCTACAGATGTGGGCGGCAATCGGGAGGCTGTCCGGGATGGTGTTTCCGGCATCATTGTGCCCCCACGCGACCCCAGTGCGCTGGCTGAGGCGATGATTCGCCTGATGCAGATGGATACCAGCCACCGCCGCGAGATGGGAGAGGCAGGACGAGAGCACATCGTGCAGAATTATAGCATGGAGGCTGTGGTACAGAGATGGGAGCAGTTGTATCGCGAGCTGCTGGAGGCAAAAGGAGCGGAGCCTCGCCGTCTGGCGAAATCTGGGCATTAAGTAGTCGCCCGCACGTATCCGGGAGACACACCGCCTGGCTGAGCCGATGAGTATCAGAATCGTCTACGTTGCCACATCCCCGCTATTCCTCAACTTCTTTCGCGGGCAGGTGCGGTTCCTCAAGGAACGTGGGTTCGAAATCAGCGTTGTTTGCTCGCCCGGCGAGATGCTTGAGAAGTTTGCCGAACATGAGCAGGTACGCGGCTACGGCGTGGAGATGCCACGGCGCATCACTCCCGTTCAGGACCTCTTTGCCCTGACTAGGCTGTACGCTATCTTCCGCACGCTACGACCACACATCGTACATGCAAACACCCCCAAGGGTGGACTGCTGGGCACGGTCGCTGCTCAGCTTTGCAGAGTGCCGGTGCGCATCTACCACATCCGCGGGCTGCCCTTCGTCACTGCTTCAGGCAGAAGACGCGCTTTGTTGCGGTGGAGCGAAAAGGTGTCCTGTCGTCTGGCGCACTCTGTTCTGTGCGTCAGCCACTCCCTGCGGGAGGTGGTCGTGCAGGAGGGACTGTGTCCGCCGGACAAGGTGCGTGTGCTGGCTTCCGGAAGCGGACAGGGCGTAGATGCCGACCGGCAGTTCAATCCCTGCCACTATTCCGACGCCATGCGCCGGGCACTGCGAGCGCAACTGGGCATCCCAGCCGATGCTACAGTAGTGGGATATGTGGGACGAATCGTTCGCGACAAAGGCATGGGCGAGCTGGCGGAGGCATGGCATTCGCTCAGAGCACAATATCCCGAACTGTATCTCCTGCTGGTAGGGGACTTCGAACCGCAGGACCCCGTACCCGAGAACGTGCGTCGGGCATTCCTCGAGGATGACCGGGTCACCATCACGGGATGGGTGGCAGACACTACGCCCTACTATGCCATCATGGACGTTCTGATTCTGCCGTCCTACCGTGAAGGCTTTCCGAATACACCTCTCGAAGCCTCAGCGATGGAACTGCCTGTGATTGCCACGCGGATACCCGGTTGCGTGGATGCCGTCGCCGACGGGGTCACAGGGACGCTGGTCCCTCCTCAGGACGCAAACGCACTGCACGAAGCCATCGCTCGCTATATCCGCCTGCCGGAACTGCGCGCCCAGCACGGACGTGCAGGGCGGGATCGCGTGTTGCGGGAGTATCGCCCGGAAGTCATCTGGCAGGCACTGCTGGAGCATTACCGGATACTGCTGGAAGAACGAGGCGTCCTGAGCGATTGCTGAGTCAGTCCGTTTGTGTGACGGGCAGGATTTCGCATCCGCCTTGCCGAAGTGGAGAAATACTACCTCGGACGCAGGAATCTGAATGCTCTGGCGCAGTCAAACGCTCAAACGCTTGATGGACATCTGCCTGGCATCGGTGGCGCTCGTTTTAACTGCCTTGCCGATGCTGGTTATTGCCCTGCTGGTTCGTCTCAGCATGGGCAAGCCCGTGCTGTTCCGACAGCAACGCCCGGGATTGCACGGCAAGCCCTTTACTCTGATCAAGTTCCGCACGATGCGCGACCTTCGCGATGCCAGTGGCAACATCCTGCCCGACGAAATGCGCCTGACCCGAGTCGGACAGTGGTTGCGCAGTACCAGCCTCGACGAATTGCCCGAGTTGTTCAATGTGCTGAAGGGGGAGATGAGTCTGGTTGGTCCTCGCCCGTTGCTGATGGAGTATCTGCCGAGATACACCCCCCAGCAGGCAAGACGTCACGAAGTGAAACCCGGCATTACCGGCTGGGCTCAGGTCAACGGGCGTAACGCGCTCACCTGGGAGCAGAAGTTTGAGCTGGACGTGTGGTATGTGGATAACTGGAACCTGTGGCTCGACCTGAAAATCCTCGCGCTAACGGTGTGGAAAGTGCTGAGGCGCGAGGGCATCAGCGCGGAGGGTTGCGCGACCATGCCGGTCTTCACAGGCACTCCACACGAGGAGAGCAAGAGCTCATGAGCAGGTCCGTTGTGGTGATCGGTGCCGGCGGTCATGCCAGAGTGGTGATCGCGACACTGCAGGCAGCAGGGCACACCGTACACGCAGTTTATGACGACAACCCCGCCGTCTGGGGAACTGAAATCCTGGGCGTCCGCGTTCATGGAACAACAGACCTTCTCGCGGCGTCAGAATCGGTTGAGGCGGTTATTGCCATCGGCGATAACGCGGCGAGGCTCAGGATTGCAAGGCGTTTGCAGAATCTGAAATGGCTGACCGTGGTGCATCCACATGCGTGGGTGCATTCGTCGGTGCAGATGGGAGCTGGGACGGTGGTGTTCGCCGGCGCGGTGATACAACCGGAAGCCCGCATCGGCGAACACGTGATCATCAATACCGGTGCCACAGTGGACCACGAATGCACCGTGCAGGATTTCGCGCATATCGCTCCGGGCGCTCATCTGGCGGGCAGGGTGATTGTAGAAGAAGGGGCATTCATCGGCATGGGCAGTAACGTGATTCAGACACTCCGCGTCGGCGCGTGGACAACCGTTGGTGCAGGGGCGGTGGTCATCCGCGACCTGCCGGCGTATGTCACCGCTGTCGGAGTTCCCGCACGCATTGTCAAACAGGACGGAATGGTGGAGGGGCATCATGAGTAAACAGTTGCTGGAACGGGCAGAGGGTTCTGTGCAGGTCAAGCCATACGCGCCCTGGCCGCACTTCGAGGAAGACGAGATTGCCGCGGCGGTGCGCGTGCTTCAAAGCGGGAAGGTGAACTACTGGACGGGTGAGGAAGGCAGAGAGTTTGAGCGAGAGTTCGCGCAGTTCGCTGGCTGTTCCTATGCCGTGGCGGTGGCGAATGGCTCGGTAGCCTTAGAGCTGGCGCTGTATGCTCTGGGTATTGGTGAAGGCGATGAAGTGATTGTCACCCCGCGCACTTTTGTGGCTTCAGCGAGCTCCGTCGTACTGCGAGGCGCGAGACCGGTCTTTGCCGACGTCGACCCCGATAGCGGCAACATCACTGCGGACAGCATACGGGACGTGCTGACCCCTCGCACCAGAGCGATTATCGCAGTGCACCTCGGAGGCTGGCCCTGCGAGATGGACGAAATCTGTGCTGTGGCGCGAGAGCACGGATTGAAAGTGATCGAAGACTGCGCGCAGGCGCACGGTGCCACCTACAAAGGTCGTCCGGTGGGCAGTCTCGGCGATGTGTCAGCATGGTCGTTCTGCCAGGACAAGATCATGACCACAGGCGGCGAGGGCGGAATGCTCACCACCAGCGACCCCGAAATCTGGGAAAAGGCATGGTCTTACAAGGATCACGGCAAAAGCTACGAGGCGGTATATCGCCGACAGCATCCCCCGGGTTACCGGTGGCTACACGAATCGTTTGGAACCAACTGGCGCATGACCGAAATGCAATCGGCGATCGGGCGTGCAGTACTGAGGAAGGTACCGGAGTGGGTACGGATTCGCGGGCGAAATGCCAATCTGCTGGCCGAGCGACTGCAGAAAGTGGATGGTCTGCGCGTTCCTCTGCCCCCTGCGCATATTGGGCACGCCTACTACCGCTTCTACGCCTACGTTCGCCCCGAAGCGCTCAAGCCCGGCTGGAATCGCGACCGCATCATGGTGGAAATCAACCGGATGGGTATCCCCTGTACGGTGGGCAGTTGCAGTGAAGTGTACCTGGAGAAGTGCTTCGAACAGGCTGGTTTACAGCCGCCAGCTCGCCTGCCCGTCACCGCCCAGCTGGGTGAGACGTCGCTGGCGTTTCTGGTACATCCGACACTGGACGAAGAACACATGCAGGACACAGCAGAGGTCGTGGCGAATGTGATGCGAAAAGCGTGCTGTTAACTCTGCAGGATTTGTACCGTCTGTACCAGCTGCTGGGATGCAGGAGAGTATGGAGGAGGATGTTTGAACAATGAACCTCTACCGCACGCTCCATGCGGGCAGGATCTTGCGTATGGTGGCAGACGCGAGCCTGGTGAACTTCTCACTGGCGCTCGCTTTACTTGTGCATTATTTGTGGGTGGTCGGCATTGCAGGTACCGTGTCCGACGCGCCCGCGGCGCTGCGAGCATATAGTGTTCTCTTTCTTCGCTGTAGTGCGGTGCTGACGCCGATCGCGCTGGTGGTATTCGCACTCAGTGGTTTTTATACGCACAGTCGTCTGTATCAGGGGCGGTATAAGGCGATCGTTATCCTGCAGGCGGTGACGCTTGCCTATTTGCTCGCAGGATTTCTCGCCTACCTCCTGCCCGGATACCTCGCATTTGACCGAAGCACACTGATCCTGTCCTGGCTGTTTACGCTGACCAGCATCATGAGCGTCCGGCTGGCGGGAAGAGTGTGGAAGCTGTTTGCGTCGGCTGAGCGACGCTATCTGGGAGCACCTCTCGCCGATCGCCCAGTGCACAACGTACTGGTGATCGGCGGCGCGGGGTACATCGGCTCCGCGCTGATCCCCAAACTGCTCGACAAGGGCTATTATGTGCGCCTGCTGGACCTTTTCATCTACGGTATGGACTCCATCGCCGAATATGTCGCCCACCCGCGTCTGGAGATTGTCCGTGCGGACTTCCGTCAGGTGGATAAGGTGGTGGAGTGCATGCAGGGCATGGACGCAGTGATTCACCTTGGCGCCATCGTGGGCGACCCTGCCTGTGCTATTAACGAGGAGCTCACCATCGAGGTGAATCTCGTCGCCACACGCACCATCGCGGAGGTGGCTAAAGGTTTCGGCATCAGCCGTTTCATCTTCGCCAGCACCTGTTCGGTATATGGCGCCAGCGATGAAATCCTGGACGAACGCTCCGCCCTGAAGCCGATATCCCTCTATGCTCGAAGCAAGATCGCTTCAGAGCGCGTTCTGCTGAACCTCGCGTCGCCCACTTTCTCGCCGGTCATCCTGCGCTTCGGCACCATCTACGGGCTGTCCGGTCGCATTCGGTTCGACCTGGTGGTGAATCTGCTCACCGCCAAGGCGGTCAAAGAGGGCAAAATCACCATCTTCGGCGGCGATCAATGGCGTCCATTCGTGCACGTCGATGATGCGGCGACGGCAGTGCTGAAAGTGCTGGAGGCTCCTCTGCCTCTCGTGCGCAATCAGATATTCAACGTGGGCTCGGACAGCCAGAACTACACACTACAGCAGGTCGGGGAGCTGATTCACCGCCTCGTGCCGGAAGCAGAGCTCATCCTGATGGGTACCGATGGCGACCGCCGCAACTATCGTGTGAGCTTCGCCAAAATCCAGCGCGTGCTGGGTTTCAAGCCGCAGTGGACGCTGGAGGCTGGCGTTCAGCAGGTGATCGACGCCCTGCGTAGCGGCATTATCAGCGACTACCGGGATGCGCGCTACAGCAACGCCAAGTTCCTCAGCGAAGAGGGCGTGTCCCGGCTCATCCCGACAGAAAACGGGTGGGCATACGAGATGATACAGGAGGCGCCTCACCTTCCCCTGCCGCTCGGTGAAGATGTCCGGTGATGTGCTGGTTATCGGCGCGGGGCTTGTGGGGCTGGCGGTTGCCTATCGGTTAGGACGCGAGCACCCTTCTCTGCGCGTGGCGGTTATCGAGAAAGAGCCGACCATCTGCGCGCATCAGTCTGGGCGAAACTCCGGCGTACTGCACTCCGGCATTTACTACCGTCCCGGCAGTGTCAAGGCCGTAACGTGCCGCGAGGGCAGACAGATGATGCACGAGTTCTGCGAAAAGGAGGGCGTTCGCTTCGAAATCTGCGGCAAGGTCATCGTCGCCACGGGAGAGAACGAACTGCCCACCTTAAGGCAGCTGTATGAGCGTGGAACAGCGAACGGGGTGCGTTGTGACCTCATCGACGCCCAGCGTCTGCGCGAGCTGGAGCCACATGCACAGGGGATCGAAGCCATCCACGTGCTCGATGCCGGTATTGTGGACTTCCCTGAGGTCGGCAGGCGACTGGCGCACCACATCGCAGAGGCTGGTGGCTCTGTGATTACCGGAGCGCAGGTCACAGGCATATCAGAACGCTCGTCGGAGGTGGTCGTCCGGACTACCAGAGGTGATTTCACGGCAGGCTATGTGGTAAACTGCGCAGGGCTCTATTCGGATGAGATCGTGCGGTTGAGCGGGCATCACCCGCCCGCGCGGATCGTTCCTTTCCGCGGCGAATACTACCTGCTGACCGAGCAGGCAAAGGCTCTCTGCCGCAATCTGATCTACCCGGTGCCCGACCCTCGCTTCCCCTTTCTGGGCGTGCACTTCACGCGCACCGTTGGGGGAGACGTAGAGTGCGGACCAAACGCCGTGCTTGCCTTTGCCCGAGAAGGCTATCGGAAATGGGACATCAACCTGCGTGAGCTGTGGGCAACCTTCGCCTACAGCGGATTCCGCAAACTGGCATTGCGACACTGGCACATGGGATTAACCGAGTTCTGGAGATCGTTCAGCAAGCGTGCCTTCGTACAGGCACTGCAACGCCTGGTGCCGGACATCCGGGAGGCACATCTAAAGCCAGCTCCGGCAGGGATACGCGCGCAGGCGGTGGCACCAGACGGTACCCTGCTGGACGACTTCGTCTGGATAGATACCCCGCGTATGCTCCACGTGGTCAACGCGCCATCTCCCGCGGCTACAGCCTCACTCGCCATCGCGAAACGCATTGTGAACCGGCTGTCCGAGAGGTTCTGACCATGCGAGTTGCCTGCTTCGTCGCACTTATCACGCTGACCGTGACCTGCGTTCAGGCTGGCGACATCACCGCCATCAATGCCCCGGAAAACTTACTATCCGCCAGGGCAGGCGCTCTGCGCCTGGCCCCCCTTACCCAGCGCGTCTGGCATACCACCGACCTGCTTCGTGTAGCAGATAATTTAGCGGAAGAGCGCGGAAATGCCCTACGTCGCCTCTTGCTGGGCGATAACGCAGACCCCGCAACTGCCGTCAGCGGTTTTGTGTTCGCCACGGCGGAGGACAACCTGCGAGTGGCGGGTAGAATGGGCGGTATCGTCTCTCTCAGCCGACATGCCGACTTCGTTTGCTCCATAGACACCGCGCGCTCCCTGTACGAGCAAAGACCGCTCCTGCCGTGGGTGGATACCGCTCAAATCCGCCTCTACACCTCGCTGGGTGAGTGGCGCATCGGGCAGGCACCTCTGCGGTGGGGCGGCGGCTATTCGGGAGCGATGTTGTTATCGGACACGGCGCCGCCTCTGGCGCACATCGGCTACCGCAAAGACTGGCATCTGGGAAAACGCCTGGGCACCTGGCAGTTCGAACAAATGGCAACCACCTTCGAGGAAGGCGGCACGAAGCGATACGTGATGGCACGCCGCCTGCGCCGCGAACTGTCTGACCGCTGGGAGGTATCCTTCGCCGAGGCGTTCAAGTCCAGCAAGCTTCCGGATGGACTGACCGCTTTTGTGCTTCCCTTCTATCTCTACCAGCATGTCTCCAGCCGGCGATACTACGACGGCAAAGATGAGTGGTTCAACTACCTTGCGGATATACAGGTGCGTTATCGGGCTGGCAACCGGCAGGTGTACGCGGAGATGCTTCTGGATGACCTGCAGGCGCCGCGCTGGCTCACCCGCTTCCGCTACACCACCCCGCGCAACACCGGTGTGCTGGTGGGTTTTCGGCAAACCCTGCCCTCAGAAGGACAAATCATGGTCGAGGTGGCGCACACCGACGGCGCGCCAAGCGTGGGAACCTACAACTACAAGAACCCACTCAACCGCTGGCGCTACCGGGATGCGGTGCTGGGACATCCCGTCGGCACCAACCGCGACATGCTATATGTCCGCCTTGATACGCCCATCAGCCAGCGAGCGAACCTCGTTATCGAGTACACCACCACCCGCATGGCGAATGCCCATCCAGAAGTGCCGGTCGGCAAAGAGTGGATAATCTACCTGCACCAGCTTCTTGGAGAATCTTCGTTTGCCGGGGTGCGCTTCCAGCATAGCAACAGTAAAGACGACTCTACCACACGATGGCTTATCCAAATCGGGCACCTGTTCTGAAAAAACATCTCTTGTTTTGCTGGCTATACTACGTAAACCGCATTTTTGCCAGATTTCCGGTAGTCAGCTGTCAACGGCTTGACACTGCCACCGGGGCGGTTGTAGAATCGGGGCAAGCTTCTCGCGAGAGGCGTATCTTTCGCTTTTTATGCAAAGGAGGTCTGGTTATGAAACGGTTCGCTGTGGTTATCGCACTGATGGCGGTGGTCGCGCCGGTGTTCGCAGGCATCCCGGACGTGGAACCTTCAAACAACACGCTGGCAGGTGCCTCGCCGAGCCTCAATAATCCCACCCCATGGGCGGATGTTGGCATTCTGCGGCTGACGCCTGACGACACGGATTTCATCAAAATCTGGCTGAACGCAGGCGACTACTTCAGCGCCATGACCTATCCGCTGGAAGACATCTACACACCCGATACTGTGGTGGCGCTGTTCGACGGCACCAACCCCACGGCGCTGGTGTGGAACGACGACGCAGGTGCAGGCTACGGTTCCGCTATCCGATGGCAGTCGCCAGCTTCCGCCTGGTACTATCTGGCGATCACAGGCTGGCACGGCTCTACCGGGCGCGACCAGATCACCTATTACGAAGGAGCCAGCCATCCCGAAGATGGTCGCTACATGTTGACCATCGGGGTAGCGCCGGTGCCTGAGCCGAGCACCCTGCTCGGGCTGGGCATGGGCGTGGCGGGGCTATTAGGTATCCGCAGGCGGCGCATGTAGGGATACAGTCTGATTGATTCTGCGAGGGTCACGCATGGCGTGGCCCTCTCTGTCTATGTACCGTACAGCCTATCCCCGAAATCGCCGATGCCTGGCAGGATGTATTTGGCGGTGTTCAGCTCCCTGTCCAGCGCGGCGGTGTAGATGGGCACGTCGGGATGATGCTTCTGAATGCGCTCCACCCCCTCCGGCGCCGCCACAATGCACACCAGAATCATCCTCTGAGCCCCCCGGCTCCGGATCGCCGCAAGTGCCTGGTCTACCGAGCCTCCTGTTGCCAGCATGGGGTCGATCAGCAACACGGTACGTCCTTCCACCGGCGGCAGTTTCAGGTAGTACGAGTTGGCGACGGCAGTGGCGTGGTCACGCTCCATGCCGATGTAGCCCACCGAAACATCAGGGAACAGGTCGACCACCGCTTCCAGCATCCCCAACCCGGCGCGCAGGATAGGCACTACCACCAGCTTCGCGCTGAGTACGGTCCCCTGCGTCTCCTCCAGCGGAGTTTCCACGGATACCGACTCGGTCGGCAGGTCGCGCGTCGCTTCGATAACAAGTATGGCGGTTAGCTTGCGCGTCAGCGAGCGGAACACTTCGGGAGGGGTATGCTTGTTGCGCAGCTGGGTCAACAGATGCTGTGCCAGCGGATGGCTAATCACATGCAGATTACTCACCGAGCTCCTCCTTTTTCGTTCTCAGCCAGCGAAGGATTGCCTGCATATCGCCAGGCGGATCGCAGGTGAAATCCATCTCTTGCTGGGTCACCGGGTGGGTGAACACCAGCCGGTAGGCGTGCAACGCCTGCCCGCCCATGCGCTCGATGAACTCGTCCAGCGCGCGGGCATCTGCCTTCTTCCAGCCGTACTGCGTGGCGGATCGCCCTGCTCCATATACCGGGTCGCCCACTACCGGATGTCCTGCATACGCCGCGTGCACCCGCACCTGATGCGTCCGCCCCGTGTGCAGGCGTGCCTCCAGCAGGGAGCATACCAGCAAGCTCTCGCGCAGTTCGAACTCCGTCACCGCAGGACGGGCATTGGGATCATGCAAGATGGCTTTTACGCTCATCCGGGTGCGGTCGCTCTCACTGCGTCCGATAGGCGCGTCCACCATCGCCTTGCGGAAGCGAGGCACTCCCCAAACCAGCGCCAGATAGCGTCGCTCCACCAGCCTGCGCTGAATCTGCTCGGCAAGCGCGTGGTGCACGGCGTCGGTGCGTGCGATGAGGATCAAGCCGGTCGTGTCTTTATCCAGCCGGTGCACGATACCCGGACGTTCAGGCGCGCCGACGGTGGACAACCTGCCGAAACGCGCCAGCGCGGCGTTCACCAGCGTGCCCGTCTCCGCTCCCGGCGCGGGATGCGTGACCATGCCCCGAGGTTTGTTCACCACCGCCAGATGCTCGTCTTCGTACAGCACCTCCAGCGGTATATCCTCCGGCTGAGGTTCCACAGGAGGGGGCGCAGGTAGCTCCAGATATACCTCGTCATCCGTTTTCAAACGCAGGTTGGGTCTGGCGGGCTTGCCGTTCACCTCCACCATGCCCGCTTCGATCCACCGCTGTATCTGCGCACGGGACACTTCGGGCAGGCGTTGAGCCAGAAACACGTCCAGCCTTACCCCTTCGTCGCCAGCGGAGACGCGATACAGATAGGCATGTTCTGGTTGCTCCATCTCACCTGCATTATATCACGGAGCGCCAGCACATGAGTTACTCCATCGCCGATGGCACGCGAGAGTGGCGTCGCGCCTTTATCAGCATCGCCCCCCCGATAAGAATCATCGCCACGCTTACCCATTGCGCGTCCGACAAGCCCAGAGCCACCACTGAAGAGGTTGCCCCGATGCGCCAGAACTCCACCACGAACCGGTACACACCATACAGCACCAGATACGCCCAGAATATCCTCCCCTCCGGATGTGGAGGCTTCTGCAACCGTGCCAGAACGGCAAAAATGAGCAGATTGCTGAGCGAGGCGTAAATCTGCGTGGGATGGCTGGGCGGTGTGTGGACATGGGGATTGAATGGGTCTTGAAATGAACACGCCCAGGGCACATCGGTAGGCACGCCGTAACAGCAACCGCCCAGAAAACAGCCGATTCGTCCCACGGCGTACGCCAGAGCCACGCCCGGTGCCAGCACATCGGCGATGCGCAGGAACGGAATACCCTTCCGCCCGGCGACCAGTGCTACCGCCAGCCCGCCTCCAATCACCGCACCGTGAAACGACAGACCACCTTCCCAGAAATACAAGATGTGCAGAGGCTGTTTGGCGAAACTGCTCCAGTCCAGAACGACGAACACCAGCCGAGAACCCAGTATCCCTCCCAGCGCGGTCAACAGCACGAAGTCCAGAATGGTGTCAGGATCGATACGGTAGCGTGGGGCGACGCGCATCGCCCACCATACCGCCAGTACGAACCCCAGCACAATCATCACGCCGTAGGATCGCACTTCCAGCGAGCCAATATGGAAGAGAATCGGATGCATTGACCTGGTTTGATTGCCCTCGCTTTCGCCAAAGCCTGCTGAGAAGATTATACCACTGCCTCTGACTGGCGTCGGAAAAGAGGATAGTCAGGTCTATTAGTCGAATAGGCGGAGTGGAGCAGTGAATGCCAATGCTCCCCGACCACCCGATAGACAGGAGGTAGCCAGATGTTGCACAGGAAATGGATGCTGTTTTCCTCACTGATGCTCATGGCGATCGCCTGGGCGGTGACCGCCAGTGTCCAGCCCGAAGCGTCTGCACCGGCTTCGATCAAGGAGCAAGAGCGATGTGCCGACTGCCACAGCGAGGTAGTAGAGCCGTTCAGCAAGAACGCACACGCCGGGCTGGCTTGCTCGCAGTGCCATCCCAACGCGCTGGCGCATCAGGAGGCGGATGACCCGACCGAGATTGTTCCGGTGGTGGACTTCCGCGCAGAGACCTGTGGCTCTTGCCACAAGTTCCAGTACGAGACTTACATGTACAGCGAGCCCGGCACCGCCGGCGAGTTTGGAGGAACGCCTGCTGACCCGAAAGAGCATCCCAAGACCAAAGACTTCCCCCTCTACAACAAGATTGTGGCGGGACATGGCTTTACGCGCGAATACAACGAGGAGCGTTCCCATCGTTATATCCTGCGCGACCACATCGACATCAAGCGCGGGAAGAACCTTGCCTGCCTGAACTGCAAGTCCACGCAGGTCGCCTACTACTGGGGCAAGGAGTGGAAGGGGCTGGAGCTGACTAACGACGGCGATGTGGTGGCGAAGTGGCAGGAAGCTATCAACCGAATCCCCAAAGAGATGCAGGACTACGGTGCCTCCTGCGCGCACTGCCACAACCCGCACACCGCTCAACTGCAGATTATCAATAAGGGGCTGATCAATGCCGTTGAACGCCGCGGCGTGAACCCCTACTGGAAAGAGCGCAACGTGAACAGCTTTGCGAAGGCAGACAAACAACACAAAGAGATCCTTGTCTGCGCGCAGTGTCACGTGGAGTACGTGTGCGGTCCCGGCGCGGACAAGAAAGCACGCTTCGAGTTCGGCTGGCGCAAGGTGCGTGAACTGGAAGAGTATTACAAAGACCGCCACGGCTACCAGCAGGACTGGATTCACGAGATTATCCAGGAGCCTCTGGTGAAGAGTCAGCATCCGGAGGTAGAGACCTTCTGGGAGAGCAAGTACGAGCGTGCTGGCGCGTCCTGCGTTACCTGCCACATGCCCAAGGTGGCAGTGAACGGACGATGGCTGACCTCCCACTGGCTCACGTCGCCGCTACGCACCATCGACAAGTATCTGAAAGGCGAGAAATACGGCGCGTATCCATGCGGACAGTGCCACACCGTGTCGCCACAACAGCTCCGCGAGCAGGTGTTGCGGGTTCAGCGACACGTGAACGAGGCGCAGAAGCGCGTCCAGCAGGCGCTCAGCGACAGCATCGACGCCATCGCCGCCGCCAAGAAGGCAAAGGCAGAGGGCAAGCAGGTCAACGAGGAGAACCTGCAGAAGGCAGTCCGCCTGCACCAGATGGCGCACGTGCGCTGGGAGAATCTGGTGGTGTCGGAGAACAGCATGGGCTTCCACAACCCCGAAGAGGTGATGAAGGAGCTCAACGAGGCGCTGGACTACGCCCGCCAGGCACAGATGCTGGCAACGCAGTCAGCGCGCTAAGTTGCTGGAGGGCGAGGCTCCCTTGGCGAGATGTTGATGAACCTAACCCCCCTAGCCCCCTTCCCCACTGGGGAAGGGGGAATGTCTTTGCCCGCGTCGGGGAGGGGTCGGCTCACCGGGAGGTTCGCCCTCCAGTTGGCTTAGGGGATGCGCAGGATTGCGCCAGTGCTGGCACTGGTCGCCATCGCCGCGTAACGACGCAACCAGCCCTCCGGCACCTCGCGCTTCAACGGCTTCCACACCTGCCGACGCCGGTTCAGCTCTTCTTCGCTCACCTTCACCTCCAGCTTCCCTTCCGGAATGTTGATGGAGATGATGTCGCCCGGCTGGAGCAGACCGATCGGTCCGCCATCCGCCGCCTCTGGCGATACGTGACCGATGCACGCCCCGCGAGTGCCGCCCGAAAACCGTCCGTCGGTGATCAGCGCCACTTTGTCGCCAAGCCCCTGTCCCATGATATAGCTGGTGGGCGCGAGCATCTCCTGCATTCCGGGACCGCCCTTGGGACCCTCGTAGCGGATGACCACCACGTCGCCCGGCTTCACTTTGCCGTTCAGGATGCCCTCGCACGCCTCTTCCTGGCTCTCGAAGATGACCGCCGGTCCCTCGAAAACCAGCATGTTGGGCGTGACGCCCGCTGTTTTTACTACCGCTCCCTCTGGGGCAAGGTTACCGAACAGCACGGTCAGTCCACCGGTCCGGGAGTATGCTTTCTCGATGGGGCGGATGCAATCGGGGTCAAGAATCTGCGCATCGGCGATGTTCTCGCCCAGCGTCCTGCCGGTCACCGTCAGGCAGTCCAGCTTCAGCAATCCGTCCACTCGCGACAACTCCTTCAGGATGGCGCTGATGCCCCCTGCCCTGTCCACGTCCTCGATGTGGTAATGACTGCTGGGAGCAACCTTGCAGATATTGGGCGTGCGCTGGGACAGTTCGTTGATACGGTTCAGGTCGTACTCCACCCCTGCCTCATGCGCGATCGCCGGCGTGTGCAGGAGGGTGTTGGTCGAGCCGCCCATCGCCATGTCCAGCACGAAGGCGTTATCAACGCTGTCGCGAGTCACGATGTCGCGCGGCTTGATGTCTCGACGCACCAGTTCCATCAGTGCAAAAGCAGCTCTGCGGAACAGTTCCACCCGCGCCGGGTTCAGGTTATCCTTCGTGCCCGCGAGGATGGTTCCGTTGCCCGGTAATGCCATACCCAGCGCCTCGCACAGGCAGTTCATCGAGTTGGCGGTGAACATCCCCGAGCAGGAACCGCAGGTCGGACATCCGAAGTCCTCCAGCATCTTCAGCTGGCGCTCATCGATCTGCCCGGATTTGTACGCGCCGACGCCCTCGAACACCGAGATAAGGTCCACCACCCTGCCATCGGGCGTTTTGCCCGCCGCCATCGGTCCACCCGATACGAACACGGTGGGGATGTTCACCCGCATCGCCGCCATCAGCATTCCGGGCACGATCTTGTCGCAGTTAGGAATGCAGATCATCCCGTCGAAGCAGTGCGCCCTGACCATGGTCTCCACGGCGTCGGCAATCAGCTCGCGGCTGGGGAGAGAGTACTTCATGCCCATGTGCCCCATCGCAATGCCGTCGTCCACGCCGATGGTGTTGAACTCAAAAGGCACTCCTCCAGCCTCGCGAATCGCCTGCTTTACAATCTCGCCTACGCGGTTCAGGTGCACATGACCTGGCACGATCTCCACGAAGGAGTTGCATACGGCGATGAAGGGCTTGTCCATGTCCTCGTCGCGCACGCCCGTCGCCTTCAGCAGAGAGCGATGCGGAGCGCGCTCAAAACCCTTCTTGATGGTATCACTGCGCATATCGTCACCTCGTCGCGGCTGATTTTCACGTGCTTTTAGCATACCACAACCATGAGCCGAGGTGCAGGCTTCCGCTGAAGGATGTCCACCTCTCTCTGCGGAAGAGACAGTACAGTATCCTGACAAGCAAGGAGGATGCGAATGGTTCCGACGTTCCGCTGGCAACATCTCTCGAGCGCGAAGGGTGATCTGCCGGTGCCCCCCGGGTCTGACCAGCAGACCCTGTGTCTGGTAGGCGATATCGGCCGCGATGGACGCACGGATATCCTCATCGGATGCCGAAATGCACCTCCCGCGCTGGTATGGTATCGGCAGGAGTCGGCGGGAAAATGGAGAGTTTACGTGGTAGAAGCCGATTCGATCCCTCTGGAAGCCGGTGGTGCGCTGGCAGACATCGACGGCGACGGCGATCTCGATATCGTAGCGGGAGGCGACTATCGCCATGACGTCGTGTACTGGTGGGAGAACCCCTACCCCCATTATGCCCCGGACAAGCCGTGGAAGCGACATGTTATCAAAACGGGCTGGGGAAACCAGCATCACGACCAGATCTTCGGCGACTTCGACGGCGACGGTAAGCCTGAACTGGTGTTCTGGAATCAGGGCGCACGCAGGCTCTTCTGGGCACCGATCCCCAAAGACCCCCGCGCTGGCGAATGGGAACTGCACACCATCTTCGAGGAGGCTGGCGAGGGACTGGCGAAAGCCGACGTGGACGGCGACGGGCGCAAGGAACTGCTGGCAGGGGGGCGATGGCTCGACTACGCACAGGGCAAATGGCGGGGCACGCTCATCGATCCCGCGCAGAGCCATCCGCGTATCGTGGCAACAGACTTCGATGACGATGGGCGCGTGGAGGTGGTGATGGTGCCCGGCGACGCCAATGGCAAGCTGATGCTCTATCGCTGTACCGGTGATCCGTACCGACCGGAAAGCTGGCACGGGCGCGACCTGCTTCAGCGCGAAGTCGTGCACGGACACACTCTGGAAATTGCGGACTTCAACGGCGATCGCAGACCCGACATCTTCTGCGCGGAGATGCGTCGCTGGACGCAGGGCGACGACAACCCTGAAGCACATGCATGGATCCTTCTGAACGACGGCAAGGGTGGGTTCACTCCCATCGAGGTGGCTCGCGGTCAGGACTGGCACGAGGGGCGCGTGGCGGACGTGGACGGGGACGGCAAGCCCGACCTCATCTGCAAGCCCTACAACTGGCAAACACCTCGTCTGGACATCTGGCTACTGCGCGGCTGAAGTGCCCTTGCTTTTCAGGTCTCAGATATGCCACAATAGGAAGCCTTCGGGCAGACAACCTTATCGGCGGAGAATATGCAGGCAACTTCGGACTACAGAAAACAGCTGGGGGCGCAGCTCAAGCCCTACACCAAACCGATCACATGGCGCAGCCTTCTACAGATAGTCAACACCTTTACCCCGTTCTTCTTCCTGTTCTGCTTGTCCACTCGTTTCATGCAGGTGCACTGGGCGCTCACCATCCCGATCAACATCCTTGCTGGGTTGTTTCTGGTACGCATCTTCATCCTTCAACACGACGCTGGACATGGCTCATTATTTACTCGTCGGACGTGGAACACCGTCACGGGGTTCATCGCAAGCATCTTGACCCTCGTGCCCTACTCAGCGTGGCAATATACGCACGCCCTGCACCATGCCACCAGCGGCAATCTGGACAAGCGTGGCGTCGGCGATGTGTACACAATGACCGTGGAAGAGTATCTGAACGCTTCGCGCTGGCAGAGGTGGCGCTATCGGGTGTTCCGCAATCCGCTGGCGATGTATCTGCTGGGACCGTTTCTGGTCTTCATGCTGGGTTACCGTATCCCGATGGGCATCGTGCGCCAGAAGCCTCCGCTGGTGCGCAGTGTGATTTATACGAACGTGGGTATCGCTGTGTATGTCTCCGCGATAGTTGCCCTGTTCGGATGGAGCGCCCTGTGGCTGGTGTACCTGCCCATCCAGTACATCGCCAGCGCGGTGGGGCTGTTCCTTTTCTATGTCCAGCACCAGTTCGAGGATACCTACTGGGAGCGCGACCCGCGATGGGAGTTCCTGCGGGCGGGGCTGGAAGGGGCATCTTACCTGCGTCTACCGCGCGTCCTGCAGTGGCTGACGGGCAACATCGGATTCCACCACGTGCATCACCTCGCACCGCGCATCCCCAATTATCTGCTGGAAAAAGCGTACCGCGAGATCCCTACCCTGCAGTTAGCGCCAACACTCAGCCTGTGGGACGCCATTCGTGTTGCCTTCGCCGACCTGCATCTGTACGACGAGGAGCGCAAGCATCTGGTCGGCTTCCGCGACGTCGCGCCCCTGCTGAACAGACACGACAGGCAGGCGCCGTCACGCCCGCTGAGCGGCTCAGCCTCGCAGTAGCCCTGCCGAGTGTTGTTTCAGTCTGCCTGCACCATCTGCTTCATGGCGTCGCAAAGCCCGCTGAGGGTGTCGGCGTCGTGCGCTTCCAGATAACAGCGGATGAGCGGCTCGGTGCCCGACGGGCGCACCAGCACCCATGCCTCGTCCTCGAGCAGGAGTTTCACGCCGTCCAGCCCGTTCACGCCCACCACGCGCAACCCGTTCAGGCTGGCAGGAGGTTCCTCGCGGAAACGGCGCATCAGCTCGGTCTTGGTCACCTCGTTCACGTGCAGGTCGATGCGTTGCGTCAGATACATGCCTGTGACCTTCTGTATCTTCGATAGCGCCTCTTTCAGGGTCACACCCTCTCTGGCGACCAGCTCCGCCATCAGCAGGTCTGCCAGAATGCCGTCCTTCTCCGGGATGTGCCCCGTGATGCTCAGTCCGCCGCTCTCCTCTCCACCAACCAGCGCACCGGTCTGCGCCATCGTGCTACCAACCCACTTGAAACCGACCGGCACCTCGTGCACGGTAATGCCGCCGTGGCTATGAGCAAGCGCATCCAGCTGGTGCGTGGTGGCAACGGTTCGCACCGCGTGCCCGCTGGCCGGTTTGAGTTTGCGCAGAAGGTACCACAGCGTCAGTACTATTACCTGATTGGCGGTGATCATCTCGCCGTCGGCGTCGACCACACCAAAGCGGTCGGCGTCTCCGTCCGTCGCCAGCCCGATGTGTGCGCCCGTCTCGCGTACTCGCTGGCTGAGCAGGGTCAGGTTCTGCGGGTTCGGGTCAGGCAGAGAGCCGCCGAAAGCGGGGTTGCGCTCGCCCTTGATGGTCTCAACCTGCGCGCCCACCTCTCTCAGGAACCCGTCCACATAGCCGCGCCCGGTCGCGTACAGCGGGTCGTATACCACCTTCAGCTGCGCCAGCGCGCGCGTGTCCAGCAGGTTGTGCAGATGTGCGAAGTAGTCCGGTCGCGGGTCAACGGTTTGCTTCAAGCAGGGATTACCGTCGCGTTTCACGGTGTCGGGATGCTGAAGGCAATAGGCAATCTGTTCCTCGATGGCGTCGGTGGTCTCCGGCAGGGCGGGATGGCAGGTTTCTGGAATGAACTTGATGCCGTTGTATTGCGGGGGGTTGTGCGAGGCGGTCAGCATCACCGCGCCTGCCAGTCCACGTGCGCGGATGGTGTACACCGTGACCGGAGTCGGTGTGTCGCGGTCGGTCACCAGCGCGGGGATACCGTTAGCCGTCAGCACGTCGGCGATGGTATCCGCAAACAGGTCGGACAACAACCGCGCATCGTAACCGATTACCACACCCCGATCCGCATGACCCTGCGACTTCACATAGTTGGCAATAGCCTGCGCCACGATCGCCACGTTGTCAAACGTGAACTCGCGTGCCATCACCGCACGCCAGCCGTCCGTACCGAACTTGATGTTCACACTCACCGCTTTCTGTCCTCCCTATTACGACCTCTTTGCATTGCGAGGCGGCTTCACCTGCAGGACCTCATGCGCTGCCGCCAGTACGTCCTCTTCCTTCACCGCCCACAGAAGCTCATGGATGAGTTCCTGCGTGAGGCGTGCGTCTTCGGGCATGGGCACCGTCACCGCGCGATGGCAGTCGTGATTGTGCGCCCAGCGCTGGAACTTGTGTGGCGCGAACACCGCTACCGTCGGCGTCCCCAGTGCCACCGCCGCGTGAATCATGCCCGTATCGTTGCCCACGAGCAGGTCGACCTCCGCCAGCAACGCCAGCGCTTCCCGCAAGGTGGTGCGCCCTACCATGTTGAGCGCACCGTCTTTGAACGACGAAGCCACCTGCTCGGCGACGTCCTGCTCGTTGCTCGCTCCCAGCAGAATCACCTGAAAGCCATACTCCTTCTGCAGTTGCTGAGCCACCCAGATGAACCCTTCCGTACGCCAGCGCTTCACGTAGGCATCGTTGGAGCCCGGCTGAACCAGAAGGATAGGCGACTGCAGGTCGATACCTTCCCGGTCGAGGCGTTCACGGATGGCTTCGCGCTCCTGCTGTGTTACCCACAGCTCCATATGCGTGCCCTGCGCAGGCGCGTCGCAAGCCTCCGCCACGTCCAGCAGATGCAGTATTTCATGTTTGGGCGGCTGATACGGCACGCGCGAGGTGAGCAAGAACCCTCTGCCTTCGGTGTCGAAGCCCACGCGCTGGGGAATGCCCGCCATGAAAGCCAGCACCGCACTGCTCAACGAGCGGTTGAACAGCACTGCCAGGTCGTACTTTCGCCGACGCAACACACGCCACATCTCGAGGTCTGTCCGTCGCCTCGCCTTCACCGGTCGCGCCAGATAGTCGTGCACGTACGGACAACCCCTCAGCAGCTCGCTCGCCAGCGGGTTGGACAGCAGAGTAACCTGCGCCCCTGGATAGCGCGTGGCAATGGCGCGCATCGCCGGTACTGCCACAATCGTATCGCCGAGATAGCGCGACTTCGTGACAATCAGGATGCGTTCAGGGTCAGGCATGGGTCGTTACCTCCAGCAGAGTGCGTTCCACCATTGCGACCACTTCGTCCACCGTAATCATGTCCATACAGTCCGAGTGTTGACGGCGCGGATTCGGGCTGTTGCACACCGGACACTGGTCCTTGTGTGTGATCATCCGATGCTCCTGCCCGTAGGGAGAAGTGCGTCGATGGTTCGTGGGTCCGTACAGCCCGATGACGGGCACCCCCAGCGCCACCGCGATATGCGCCGAGCCTGTGTCCCCGCATAGATGAAGCAGGCTACGCCGAACGATGGCAGCCAGCTCCTTCAGGTTGGTCCTGCCTACCATATCCACAAACGGCGCGGACGTTCGTGCCCGAATGTCTTCAGCCAGTGGGCGGTCTGCACGGCTTCCTACCAGCACCACCGGCAGGCGATGGCGCTCATGAATATACGTGATGACCTCCGCCCAGCGCTCGGTGCGCCAGCGCTTGAAGGGTTGACCGGCAGAGGGATTGATGGATATGAAGCCGTTGGAGGCTGGCAATCCCTCATCCAGCAGTATCCTTTCCACCCGTTCATCTGCCTCGCGCGGGATAATGAGCGGGAACTCCACCGGTTCGGTTTCCGCCCCCAGAAAGCGGGCGACGTCCAGATACTCCTGCACCACATGCACGCTCGTTGGCTCTTTCGGCACCACTTTGTTGAACAGCCACGCTCCTTCTCTCTGCCAGTGATAACCGATGCGCAGGGGCGCACCGGTCAACCACGCTACCACTGCGCTCTTCAGCAGTCCTTGCAGGTCGATGGTTAGCTCGAACCGGCGCGAGCGCAGAACGCTTACTGTCTGGCGCACCTGTTGCCACGTGCGGGGGTGCCATGCGCCATGTCGCCACGCTTTGCCCGGGATGGTCAGTACCTCGTGCAGATAGGGGTTGCCCGTGACCATCTCGGCACAGCGCTCTTCCGTGATCCAGGAAATCTGCAGGTGGGGGAAACTGCGTTTGAGGGCAGCGGACACAGGCAGGGCGTGCACCACATCGCCAATGGAGCTCAGCTTGACGATAGCCACTCGCTGAATGCGCTTCAGGTCAACGGGCGACGCTGTACGCATGAACCTCCTCCGGGGGACGCGTTTTCCAGCGGTTATGCAACCACAACCATTGTGCAGGATACTTGCGCACCTGCTGTTCGATAATGCTGGTGATGCGCGCCATTGTGTCCACGATGTCCCGCTCTCTGTCATCGGTCGGGTGTACCGTGAAGGGCGGCAGGAGTTCGAGCAGGTAGGTATCATCAGGCTGGCGTGTGCAGAACGCAGGCAGGATCGGGGCACCGGTACGCAGGGCAAGCACCGCAGGTCCCGCCACCGTGCCCGCCAGCTTGCCGAAAAACGGCACGAATACATCGCCAGCGTTCTGGTCGGGCAGAAGGGCAACTGCTTCGTTCCGCCGCAGAGCCTGAAGGATAGCACGCACCGCCTGCCCGCGGGGCACCACGCGATACCCACCTTGCTCCCGAATGCGGTTCACCAGCACTGTAGTCAGCGCGTCGTCAGCATCGCGAGCCACCACATTCAGCTTATAGCCCTTGCACTGCGTCATGAACCGTGCCGCAATCTCCCAGTTTCCATAATGAGCGGTGATAACCAGCGTGCCCCTGCCCTGCTCCACGCACCACTGCAGGTGCTCCTCGCCAACAACCTTCACCATACGACGCAGGTCCTCGGGCGATAAACCATCCCCCACCAGAAACTCCATCAGCGACTTCGCAAAATGCACAAACACCTGCTGAATGATCTGCTGACGTTCGACTTCGGTCAGGGAGTCCCCGTACGCCATGCGAAGGTTACGTTCAGCAACGGTGCGATACCGCCGGGACAGGCGATAGGCGAGCTTACCCAGCCCGGCGCCCAGCCGGTACAGCAGAGGAAGCGGAATGCGCTTCGCGAGCTGATGCAGAGTGAGCAGTGCCACACGTCCGGCGAATCCGCTCAGCTTCTTGAGCGCACGCACCTGATTCTTCCCGTCAGGCTCTGAACCAACCTCTGACGGCTCCCAGTTCCGACCATTCTGCACTGCCATACCGGCTAATATGATACCCACCTCCAGGCGAAACGGCAAGGGCAAAGGAGAAGCGGGTGCGGGCGCAGAAGATAGTAACACCGTTTCAACACCGAGAGGAGGAACCACCATGAAGAGATTGCTTGGCGCTATAGCAGGAATGCTGTGCGCGTTACCCGTGCTGGCGCAGGGTACGATCCTGCCGTCACGCACCTCCACCGTTTTCGGACCAACCGGTCTGTTCAGCGTTCCCACCGCCGACGTGCTGACCGCGCGCAAGTTTCAGCTTGGCACGCACTTCGGGCGTGACCTCAGCACCGTGGCGGTCAATGCAGGCATCGCCAACTTTGTGGAGATCGGTGTAGCCTACCTGGACCGTGACGACGCGGACAACCGCACGATCGCCAGTGGTAAGGTGCAGTTCATCCCTACCGGATTCGAGAACATCAAGATCGGCGTGGGGATTATCGATGTTGCCAAGGCAATCGAGCGTACTGGTTATATCATGGTGACCACCCGCGCGAAGGTGCCGCCAGATGTGGAGGACCAGGTTTCTCAGTTGATCCTGCACGCGGGTTACGGTACGGGCATGTTCCGCGACAACGTCATTGGCGGTGCGGAGGGTGTTCTGGACCCCCGCTGGCGTGTTGTGGTGGAGTATGATGGCAAGAACGTGAATGGCGGCTTGCGCTACAGCCACGACGAAAACCTGCGACTGCAGGCAGGCGTCCTGCGCAATCAGCTGTTTTTCAGCGCGGGATACGTTCTGGAGTTCTGAGGGATCGCGCCTGACTGGAGGTGATACCCATGCGGTTCGCCACTCTCTTCGCCTGTTTCGTGGTGTGCACATGGCTGGTTGGGTCTGCGGGGGCAGAGCCGGTGGTTCGTCTGACCGTACGCACCGAGGGCGACGCCCCTACACTGGTTTCTGCAAACCTGCCCGCCACTGTGAAAACCGACCGCCTGCGCCTTCTGCTGATGCCGGGGCGCACCGAAGTGCCTTGCGACGTGCGGCTGGTGGAGAAAGGCATCCGCCAGCTGTGGTGGATACACGCGGGTGGAACCAAAGAGTACCTGCTGGAGGTGGACAGAGCCTCCTCAACCCCTGCGCGATGGAAAGCCGAACTGAAGGGCAACGCCCTTGAGGTCACCAGCGAGGGCAAGGTGGTCACCCGCTATGTATTCTCCGGTGCGGCTAAACCGTACCTCTACCCTATCCTGTCACCTGCGGGCGTGCCCATGACCCGCGCCTACCCCATGGAGCAACGCGAGGGCGAGTCGACCGACCATCCCCACCAGAAATCGTTCTGGTTCACGCACGGCGACGTGAACGGCGTGGACTTCTGGGGCGAGGGCGAGAATAAAGGGCGCATTGTGCACCGCGAGTTTGCAGACATTTCTGGTGGGCGTGTGGGGACGTTTATCCTCACCCGCAACGAGTGGCGCTCTGCACAGGGAACGGTGCTCTGCACCGATGCGCGCGAGGTGTGCATCTACGATATGGGCGATCTGCGCATCATCGACTTCACCGTGACCCTTCGGGCGGGCGCCCAGCTGATCCGCTTCGGCGATACCAAAGAGGGCACATTCGGCATTCGCATCCCCACCAGCATGGAACTGCGTCACGGCAAGGGCGCCATCCTGACGGCTGAAGGCAAGCGCGATAAGGACGCATGGGGCACGCGCGCCGTCTGGTGCCAGTACAGCGGGGACATCGGCGGAGAGGCTTACAGCATCTCCGTGTTCGACCACCCGGCAAACCCGCATCACCCCACCTACTGGCACGTACGCGACTATGGACTGTTTGCCGCCAACCCGTTTGGCTGGCGCGACTTCCAGAACAATCCGAACGCCGACGGCAGCTTTACCGTGCCCGCAGGTGGACAGCAGGCGTTCCGCTACCGGGTCATATTCGCAAAAGGCGCCGTGCCTGCCGAGCGGTTGAACGCGCTCTACCGGTCATTTGCAGGCGCGGTAAAGGTGGAGGTTCGTCCGTAGCGTGGCTACTTTGCGCCCGGCAGAAACTTCGGGTATACTTTGCTTGAAGAAGCAATGAGCTGGCAGATCGAGCTCCGGCGCGTGGGTAAGATGTTTGACGACCGCCCGGTTCTGCGCCACGTGTCGGCGACGGTGACTGCGCCCGGAGCATGGACCATACTGGGACCGAACGGCAGTGGCAAAAGCACCCTGCTGAGGATCATTGCCGGACTGCTGACGCCCACCGACGGCGAAGTGGTGTACCTTCACAACGGGAAACGGCTGACCGCCCAGCAACGGCGACAGGCGGTGGGGATGGTGGCGCCTGACATTGCGCTCTATCGCCCGTTGACTGCGCTGGAGAACCTGCGCTTCCTCGCCCGGGCACGGGGGATGCACCTTCGGGACAGCGACCTGCTGGAGTTGCTGGAGCAGGTGCAGTTGCGTTCGCGGGCACACGACCCCGTGGCGACTTTTTCCACGGGCATGGTGCAGAGGCTGAAGATGCTGACGGCACTCATACATCGCCCTCCGGTGCTTCTGCTGGATGAGCCGGGCAGTAATCTGGACGAGGCAGGGATGGAATTCATCCGCCACATCGTGCGCGAGCAGGCAAAGCATGGCATTGTACTCGTCGCTACAAACGACACCCGAGAGATGGACTACGGTGAGCCACTCATCCGGCTGGGCGCGTGAGGCACAGGCAGTCTTCCTGAAAGACTGGCTGGTGGAACTGCGCACGCGGGTGGCTCTGGGCGCGGTGGTGTTGTTTGCGGTCACTTCGGTGGTGGCGTCGGGGTTCGCGCTGGCTCCGCCCTCCGGTGTGGCAGTCGAGGTGAAAGCGGCTCTGTTGTGGGTGGTGATTTTCTTCGCTGCGGTAGCGGGCTTATCGCGCGTATTTGTAGTTGAGGAAGAGACGCGTACCGCCGACGGGCTGAGGCTCGCCGTATCGCCCGCAGGGGTGTTTGTGGGCAAGCTGATGTTCAATGCGGTGCTGATGTGGGTGCTTTGTGTGGTGACGGTGCCGCTGTATCTGCTACTGCTGGAAGCACCAGTTCAGCACTGGAGCCTGTTCGTGGTAGTTATCCTGCTGGGTAGCACCGCGCTGGCGTGTGCGACGACGGCTGTGGGCGCCATTGTGGCGAAGGCGTCGATGCGCGGAGCACTGTTCGGTGTGCTGTCGTTTCCGGTGGCGCTACCGCCTCTGCTGGTGGCGATTCATGCTACGAAGGCGGCGTGGCTCAGCAGTGCCGGGTGGCGCCTGGCAACAGGCGACCTGCAGGTGCTGTTGGGGTTTATGCTGGTGATTGTGCCGGCATCGTTGCTGGTGTTCGAGCATATCTGGAGTGACTGAACGATGAATGCAGTTGCAAAGGCACTGACGGGCGCGTGGATAACAGCGGTCACGGTCGCTGCGTTCACGTGGCTTCCGCCTGCTCAAGGGTTTCGCAGCCCGGAGTCGGCGCGGATTGTGGTGTTCCATGTGCCGTGTGCCGTCCTCACCTTCGTGGCTTTTCTCGTCAACGCAGTCTATTCGTGGAAGTATCTCCGCTCGCGAGACCCGCTGACCGATGCGAAGGCAAGCATCTCGGCAGAGCTGGGCTTGCTGTTCGCGGTGCTGGCAACGGTGACCGGCTCTCTATTCGCAATGGAGCAATGGGGCAGTGCATGGAACTGGGATCCTCGCGAAACCTCCATCGTGATGCTGATGCTGGTGTACGCCGCCTACTTCGTCCTGCGTGGAGCGGTGGAGGAGAAGAGCAAGCGGGCGCGCCTGTCTGCCGCCTATGCTCTGCTCGCGTTCCCTGCCATGATATTCCTGATATGGATACTGCCGCGCATCGTGGAGTCTCTGCATCCCTCGAACACCCTGTTCAGCCGCTCTGGACTTGACCCGGCATACCGCATCACGTTGTGGAGCTTCTTCCTCGGGCTCGTGGGGGTCTTTGTCTGGATGTTCAGGCTGAGACTACGGGTGGAGATGGCGGAGGCGCGATGGCGCGAGTGGAGACATCATCTCACTGAAGAACAGCCGATAGGGGTGAAACCATGAGTCCGCTGGTCGCGTATATGATTGCCCCCGTGCTGGTGTGGGCGGGCATTTTCGGCTACCTGCTGTGGCTGGACATTCGCCTGAAAATGCTGGAGAAACGACTGGATGAGGAGGTTCGCCGATGAAAAAGGCTTACCTGATAGCCATCGGCTTTATCGCGCTGGGGCTGTTCATGGCGGGACGCGCCATGATACAGACCATTGTGCCTTACGTCTCGGTGGCGCAGGCGCGCCAGAGTAACAGTAAGGTGCAGGTGAAGGGTCAACTGGTACCGGGCTCCGTGCAAATCAGTCACGCCCGCATGGAGACCCGGTTCATGATTCAGGATGATAAAGGCGACCGATTACCGGTGCTTCATCCCAAGCTGGCGCAGGGCAACATCGAAGAGGCAACTGAGGTGGTCGCCATCGGTCAGATGCAGGGCGATACGTTCGTGGCTGAAAAAATCCTGTACAAGTGCCCGTCCAAGTACCAGGGCAAGCAGATGCAGGAGTATCAGGAGAGTTCACAATGAACACCGCAGAGTGGGGACGTTTCATTATCTACGTGGGGCTGGCAGGCGCGATGGCGGCGACAGTGCTGTTTGCGCTGGCTTCGCGACAGGAGCAGTGGCTATTATGGGCGCGTCGGGCATACGCGCTGGCGGTCGCCAGCGCAGTGGTCGCTTTTGGCATTCTGGTGGCGCTGTGTCTGCGCAGTGATTTCCGCGTGGTGTACGTCGCGAACTTCAGCTCCAGCGACCTGCCATGGTACTACCAACTCTCGTCCGCGTGGGCGGGACAGGAGGGTAGCTTTCTGCTGTGGGCGTTCTGGACGGCAGTGCTGGGCTTACTGCTCATCCGCCGCCTGAAGCGCTACGAGCCGCTGACGATGGCGGTATACAGCAGTATCCTCGCCTTCCTGATGGCGATACTGACCAAGCAATCGCCATTCCTGCTTTACCCGCCCAGCGAAGTCCCGCCAGAGGGCATGGGTTTGAACCCGCTCCTGCAGAACTACTGGATGGCGATACACCCTCCCATCATCTTCATCGGTTTCTCGGCGTTAGCTATCCCCTTCTCTATTGCGGTGGCGGCGCTTCTGCGTAAAGACTGGGATGGCTGGACACAAATAGCTATGCCTTTCGTCATCCTGTGCTGGCTGACGCTGGGTGCGGGACTGATTCTGGGAGGCTACTGGGCATACGTCACACTGGGATGGGGCGGTTACTGGGCATGGGACCCCGTCGAGAACTCAGCCCTGGTGCCGTGGCTGGTCATCACCGGGCTGATGCACGGTCTGGTCGTTCAGCGCACTCGCAGTGGGTTGCACCGTTCGAACCTTCTGATGGCTCTTCTGGGTGCGCCACTTTTCTTCTATGGAACCTACATGACGCGCAGTGGTGCGCTCGCCGAGTCGTCGGTGCACGCTTTTGACGCGCTGGCAAAGGGTGCGCTTGGGCTGGTGGTTGCCATGCTACTCACCTACACCATCGGCGGGCTGGGGCTGTGGGCGATTCGCCTGCGAAGCATCCCCGCAAAGCAGACGGCGGAAGGCGTACTGTCGCGCGATCTGGCGTTCTCGCTGGGCATTATCGCGCTGGTGGTGATTGCCGGACTGACGCTCGTTGGGGCATCCATGCCTATCATCTCCACGCTGATAGCAAAGCAGAGCAGTAGCGTGGACATCAGCTACTACCACCTCGCCAACGCACCATTCGCCTACGTGATGCTCTTGCTGTTGGGACTGGTGCCCTTCCTCAGCTGGCGCAAGGTGGACAACACCGATGCGTTCATCCAGCGCATCTCCGCGCCATGGTACGCCACGCTGGTGATCGGTCTGGCAGTTGCTTTCGCCTCCTACTTCATGCGCCTGCCGGTGGCTGTGAGCGTCTTCTTCCTGATGTTGCTGGCAACGTTCGCTATCTTGTCGAACGCGATACTGGTGTGGCGACTGGCGAAGCGCAACCGGATGAGCCTGGGTGGCTACCTGACGCACGTGGGCGTAGGGCTGCTGTTGCTTGGCGCTGCTGCGAGCACCTTCTACGAGCAGAAGGCGGAGGCAGTGCTGACAAACGGCATGAGCGCAGAGATGTTTGGCTTCAAGGTGAGCTATGCGGGGATGACCCACCCGGACGAGGAGATGGGCAAGAACAATGCCATCCGCCTGAAGTTTGAAAGCCTGAAGGGAGGCAAAAGCTTCGAAGCGCGTCCTGTTTACTACTTCGACACGCATAACCCCATGCAACCGCGCAGGGTTGCCGAACCCCATATCGTCAAACACGCACTGTATGACCTGTACGTCGCCATCGGCAGCGACGGAGGGGGCGTTATCGAGCGAGTGCAGGACCCCGGCAAGACGCTTCCTATCCGGCGTGGTGAGACCAAAAAGCTCGGCGACTATACCATCCACTTCAAGAGGTTCCAGATTCAGGGCGCCATGGGCGGACCGGACATGAGCATCGGCGCGGTGCTGGATGTAGAATATAAGGGAAAGAAGACGGAGCTGGTGCCGGTCGCGGTGTTCGGGAAGGGATGGAAACCCGCCCGACTGCCCGGTGGTGGCGAGGTCGCCATCTTTCCCGATGAAATCAACGCCAACGAACGACTGGTGGTGTTACACTTCTTCGGCATGCCTGGTCAGACCACCATGCCTGATCACGTAGTGGTACCGGTGGAGGTGAAGCGCAAGCCGCTCATTAACCTCGTCTGGCTGGGCACGATCGTGATGATGCTGGGCGGTGGTATTGCCATGCGCCGGCGCTTCGCCGAGCTGAGAGAGGAACAAGAAGCACCCGCCACTGCCGCGGCTCCGGCGGGCACCGCGAAGCGCAAACCCAAGGCGAAACCGGCTCCGGGTGTAACGGGAGGACAGTAGCGCATGGTTCTCAGGCAGGTGCTGAAAAGCAAGATTCACCGTGCGACTATTACCGAAGCCAATGTAGACTATATCGGCAGTATCACCATCGATGCGGAACTGATGGAGCGGGTAGACCTTCTGCCCGGCGAGCTGGTACACGTCTGGAACCTGACTAACGGCGAGCGTTTCGTGACCTACGCGATCGCTGGCGAGCCGGGCAGTGGGGTCATCTGCATCAACGGCGCCGCGGCGTTGAAAGTGGCAGTAGGGCAAAAAATCATTATCGCCGCTTTTGTGCTGGCAGATGAACCCGTTACTCCACGCATCATCCTAGTGGACGACCACAATCGGTTTGTAAAATACCTGTAAACTGGAAGGAGGGAACTTCGGCTTGCAGGCTCTCTGGATCCTGCTGGGGGTAGTTTTTGTCCTGGCGTTCGCTTATCGCCTCTACGGCAACTTTCTGGCAAGACACGTCTTTTCGTTGGACGACACCGAGCCGACACCCGCTGTAGCTCAGCGCGACGACGTGGACTACGTGCCCGCACCGGCGCCGGTGGTGTTCGGACACCATTTCGCGTCTATCGCAGGGCTGGGTCCTCTGCTGGGACCGGCTATCGCCGTCATCTGGGGATGGTTGCCGGCATTGCTGTGGATAGTGTTTGGCAGTATCTTCGTTGGTGCGGTACACGACTTAGGCTGTCTTGTCGCTTCAATACGCAACAGGGCACGCTCCATCGCCGACGTTACCGCCGACGTGATGGGGCACCGCGCTCGTATCCTGTTCCTGCTCTTCGCCATCTTTGCCCTCTCCCTGGCGATGGGCGTGTTCGTGGTGAACATCGCGGTGCTGTTCTCTCCGGGCGCGGGCTCTGCTGAGGGAGGACACGTGCCGCAGGCAGTTCTGCCCAGCGTGATGCTCATCGTGATCGCACCGGTGGTCGGGTTCCTGCACTATCGCCTGCGAGTGTCTCTCCCCCCGTTGACCGTGCTCGCCGTCATCGGGAGCCTGGTGTTCGTATGGGTTGGTGTGCGCTATCCTGTCACCGAAGCGGCAGGAATCTCGCTGACTCCCGAGCGATGGACGTACGCGCTGATGGTCTACGCCTTCGCCGCCTCCATCCTGCCGGTGTGGCTTCTGCTTCAGCCGCGCGACTATGTGAACTCCTATCAGCTCTTTCTCGGCATGGGACTGCTTGTAGCCGGCACCCTGATTGGTAACCCGCGAATGGTGGCGCCGCCGGTCAATACCTCCGCCTCCGGGCTTCAGCCGCTGTTCCCGATGCTGTTCATCACGGTGGCGTGCGGGGCGGTATCCGGCTTTCACTCGCTGGTAGCCTCCGGTACAACGTCCAAGCAACTTGCCCGGCAGAGCCACGCGAGGCCCGTCGCCTACGGGGGGATGTTGACGGAAGGTCTTCTGGCGACGCTGGCACTGGTGGCAGTGGCGGCGGGCATGGGCTCGCTGGGCGAATGGTCGGCACGATATGCGGACTGGAAGAGCGCGGGTACGCAGGCGCTGTCCAACTTCGTGCACGGCGCTGGCGCTATTGTGGCATTCAGCGGTGTACCTCTGGAAGTGGCGAAGGTGTTCGTGGCGACGGTTGCCATCGGATTCGCGCTGACCACGCTGGATACCGGCACGAGGCTCATCCGTTACAATGTGCAGGAGCTGGGACGCGCATGGCGAGTGACAGTGCTTCAGCACCCCCTGCTGGCGACGGCGGTAGCAGTAGGGCTGATCGGAGGGTTCGCGCTGATGCGCTCGCCCGACCCGGTGACCGGTCAACTGAAACCGCTGGGCTCCATCCTGTGGCAGTTGTTTGGCACGTCCAACCAGCTGCTGGCGGGGTTGTCTCTGCTGGTGGTATCGCTTTATCTACGTTCGCTGGGTCGCTCGGCGGTGTATACTGCCGTGCCGATGGCGTTCATGCTGGTGGTAACCATCACCGCGCTCGGCTGGAGTATGCTGGGCTTCTGGAAGCAGGGTAACTGGCTGCTTCTGGGCATCGCAGGCGTGGTACTGGTGCTGGCGCTGTGGCTGGTGAAGGAAGCAGGGGACGCTGTGCGCCAGCCGCAGTGGCGTGTGGAAGCCGTACCAGGTGGAGGCGGAGAATGATGATTTCTAACAAACCCAGTAAAAATGTGGGCTTTTTCCGAAATGGCGGGCGTTACCCCTTGTTTTGGTACGAATCTTGCAATATAGTAAGAGTGGGTGCCATGAGAAAGGAGGATGAGTGATGCGGAAGTTCAGAACGGTGCTCGCGGCTATTGCTGTATGCACACTGGCAACATTGCCGGTGTTCGCCGGTAGCCCGATACCTGAGATCGAACCCAATAATACCTTTGGCAGTGCCCAGTTGATTGCTCGCGGGCTGTTTGGTGCCACCGGCTCGGTGAGTATACTGGGGTCGGTAGCACCCGGCGACGTGGACTATTTCCAGATCCCTCTACTGGCGGGAGACTTCGTTGCCGCCCAGCTGGTGATCGTTCCGGGTTCACCCGGTAACAACAGCGCGTTGGGGATTTTTGACCCCTCCGCCAATCTGGTGGTGTACGACCTGTACGCGCCCAACGTGCTTTCCGGTGTGATTTCCACCAGTGGCAACTGGCGAGTGGCAGTGAGTGGTTCTCCGGATGTTGGGTCCACGTTCCTCGGTGACGATGGTATTCCGTTCAACGGAACGCATGTGCAGAACCTCGACTACCTGTTGACGCTCAGTCTGGTGCCGGTTCCGGAGCCGGGTGGACTGCTGGCTCTCGGTACAGGCATTGCCGGACTGCTGGGTTACTCAGTACGGCGTCGCCGTGCTGGCTAGTCCCCGCCTGCGCAAGCCTCCATGTGGACAGCCGCCCGTCTGCTGACGGGCGGCTTGTTATTGTTCCGCCGCCTTTCGGCAGGCGAAGCAATCCCTAGCGAATCGCGGTAGCCGGAGGGGATTGCTTCGTCGCTTCGCTCCTCGCAACGACATGGTGTGGAGGGCGAACCTCGCGGTGAGCCGAACCATTCCTGTGGCGTGGGGAGAGGCGTTCCCCGATTTCCTGACAGGGAAGGGAGACGGGGGGGTGGGTCTTATCGTCGGCTCGGACGGAGCCTCGCCCTCCAGCTCACCTGTGATATTTAACGAACGTGCCGTCGTGCGAGGCTGTAAAGGGGCACCTCAGCGGGGACAGGCAAAGTAAAAGTCCCCTCCTCCCGCGAGAAGCAAGAGAAGGGGACACGGACTATCGGCTACTCGATCTCGTCACCGATCTCGCCGAAGTTGCGCACCAGAACACCGAAGTCGAAGAGCGTGACCTCCTCGTCGCCGTCGAGGTCGGCGTTGGCGTTCCAGTTCTCATCGCCAGGTATACTACCGAAAGCCGCTACGAGCTGACCGAAGTCGAACAGCGTCACTTCGTTATCGCCGTCGATGTCGCCGTTGATGAGGGAGACGTTGACGTCAGTGCGGTCGCTCTGCACTTCCACGCCCGTTATCACGCGGCGCAGCCAGTGGCTGGCTTTGAAGGCGATGTCGTAGGTACCGCTGTCTACCTCCGGGATGGTGTACCCGCCGCTGGCATCGAGTGTGACGGTCACCTCTCGCACGATGGAGCCACCCTGCACGAGTTGAACCTGGACTGGTACACCTTCCGGGCTAACACTCCAGTCCTCCAGCACGACCTGCCCGCCGACAGAGAAGCCCATCTGCCCGGTGTAACGGAGAACGAGCAGACCTGTTCGGTTGTCGCCGACGTAGACATAGCGTCCGCTGACGAAGACGCCCTCAGCCCAGTCGTCGGTATCCCGAGCTCCCACCTCGGCAGGAGAGGCAGGGTTACTGGCATCGATCGCGCGCACTCCGCGGCTTCCAATCGCTACAAAGGCGAGCTTGCCAACGCTAAACACCTCCCAGATGTTCTCTGGAGCGTTCCATGTGCCGCGAACCACAGGAGCTGCGGGGTTGGATACGTCGACCACACGCAGTCCAGCGAACCAGCTCGCCACGTAGGCAGTGTTACCGGAGACGTGCACATCCCACGCATAGCCGACGTTGGCAGACCCGATCAGCGTCGGATTCGCGGGGTCCGAGATGTCCACAATGCGCAACCCTCCGCTGGCTGCTGCCAGGAACGCCAGATTGCCCACGACGTGGACGCCTCGGATAGTCCCACTGACAGAGCCAACCTGCACTGGCCTCGTCGGGTCACTGATGTCGATCAGGCGCAGTCCGCCTTCATACGCAGCCAGGCACGCGATGTTGCCCGACACGGCGACTTCGTAGGCATAGCCACCGGGCGCGATGGAGCCGATCTCACGAGGACTGCGGGGGTCTGATACATCGATGATGCGCAACCCTGCGCCCGATGCGGCCACCAGCGCCAGATTACCGACCACCGTCACATCCTGAGCCTGTTGCGGCGTGGATATGGTGCCGATCTGCTGGGGCGCGGCTGGGTTCGACACGTCGATGATGCGAAGTCCTCCCCCCTCGTCAGCAACATACGCCAGCGAACCGGAGACATGGATACCAATTGCTTCACCGAGCGTATCATACCGCCCGACCAGCTCCAGATTTTGCGCCTGCGCCGGCGCGTTCCACCAGGCAACGAGCGCCGTTGCGAGGCAGGCCGCAGTAAGCAACTGCATCAACAGGCGTTTCACAGGTGAACCTCCTTTCGTGTAGCGTTTTTATCGCGCACAAATATGCACCCGCGGTTTACGTGCAGTGTGCATAGTGCTTCCTTCCCCTCAACAATACTATGCAAGAATCGTACCAAATCAAGGGGTAAGAGCATGTTTTTGATGGAAAATTATCGGCGCGACTGTACTATCCTGCTACCGTCCAGCCTGACGTTGCCCTGTGCTCGGCGGCGCT
>FWPU01000630.1_pt1 | contig 113229 bp, 125 predicted proteins | sample 2228361 | NCBI WGS metagenome assembly FWPU01 (sample SAMEA103939777, study PRJEB20133) | metagenome | reverse complement strand
AGTAGAGTGCTCCGGCCGGGATTTGAACCCGGGATCTCCGCCTTGAGAGGGCGAAATGCTTAACCGGACTACACCACCGGAGCCCGGACAGTTTCAATAACGTACAAAATATAAACGCAACTTCGGATGCCTTCGCCACTACTCTTGAATTGGCACTAAGGGAACCGGATACGAGTCCACATCGTGGTGTAAGGGGGAATCTTCATTACTGACATATTGGATTTTGTCATTGGTAATTGTATAGCTCATCTTTCCGCTTCTTCCCGTTAATTTGCATGGTTATGCTGCTATGCCCCCTTCTTCTTCCGCTTGTCCCTGTTTTTGGACAGTCATCATCCTCTGTCTTTGATCTTCGTGCGGCCCATCATTATATAACTTCACAATACAGCCATTCGCTGGGACTGGTAAGGGAAAACGAGCATATTGAGAAGTACTGGTTGTGGTCTGATAATGAACTAGCAGCTCTGGTTCTAAGAGAGTCTGCCCCTGCTATTTCCGAAAACATCACAAATTCTGTATTGCATTATCTGGATAGCTACGCTGAGTTCAGGTCCGCTTACGGTACAATCTTGGGAAGGGATCCATCTTTTCAAGCGCCCATAAACAAGAACATAACTGACAAGATATGGTATACAGATTTTGCCGGCGATAGCGAGCTGCAATGTGCTGATTATGCCGATATTGCATTTCTAAAAGCGATTTATTACTACAAGATTGGAAATTACCAATTGAGTACCGAATGCTATCAGGCAGGACGGGAAATGTTTGATGGCATAGGATTTAGAGATAGTGCCTATGCAGCAGATGGTAGTCGGTACAGCACCTACAAAGTGGCGCTATGGCATATGGCAAATGATCTGGCCAAACACGGAGAAGCTAATGTTGCAGAGCAAGCAATGGCAATACTGGGAAAGATGCAGGACAAAAAGACGGGCGGAGTCTATACACATTATACATCAAGTTTTACCCCCGACAGCCAGACCAATGTGGAAACTACCTCACTAGCCATACTTGTTTTTGATAGTTCACTACTCCAATCAAGGGCACAGTCATCGACGCCCGAAATTCTGCAAAGGTGTAATGAATTAGGAATAGACGAAGAGGAATGTAGTGAAAGGGCAATATTGGGAAGGGAGTGTCTAGGGATGAGTTGCGGCGGTGCCGAAAGAGATCAGACAGAAGTACTTCGAGATCCGACGATGCTAGCTATGTTTGGTGTACTGGCAGCCGTAATAGGGAGCGGAGCATCATTATTCTTCATAAAGATAAGAAAAAGAGGGAGGTAAGGAAGAAACAGGCCGTTGAAGCGAGTATGTTGATCTCTAGAAAAATCAAAATCGAAAGCTCAATACCTGAGCATTAAGAATAGAATTGCACTATGCCACCAACTTTCGTTTACGGACAAATATCCCTTGATTTCAAACTCAAAGATGGTAAGGTAGCCAAAGCCACCTTCAAGTACAAGTATTTTGCAAAAGACGACACTATCGAGTATGTTGACATTGAATACAGTGATCCAAGATTACAAGAATTGTTTGATAGCAATGATCACATGATAGAACGGGTTGACAAATACATTAGAAACTTGCTGGCGAAGCAGACGATGTGACATGTTTGTTCGCGACAAGACTCACAAAAACCATCACTGCAGATTCTAAACAAATTGATTCTGTACCGAAATTTCTGAAAGGAACAGAGGCAAAGGTAGTAGTCTTAAAATCGAGATGCAGCGACAAGGGGATGTTTGATCGAACTGTTTGCTCCAAGGTACTACTATCCATAGTCTACTAAACTGAAATGCGCACTCGCGAAATATTACAGGACCAAGAAGTCTAAAGTGGGCATCGCGACGTATCTGTTGAGAAATAAGCCGAGTTGGCATAATTCTGTTATTGGTCCGTATGGGATAGGTCGTAAGTTAAAGATGCGTGATAACCTACCTTTGAAGGCGTACAAGTCTACGTGACTGAATGTTTTTATCACTTTATCTGACATAATGTATATGATCGCTTTTGGGTATTCCCGAGAAGATAAAGGAGATTCAAGACCAGATACATAGGACCCAGATTAACAAGGCAACCGAGTTCCATATTGGGCTGTTGAAAGCCAAGATAGCAAAGCTCAAGCGGGAGCAGGAGGAAAACATCCACGGTAGGACGGTTCATTCTGGCGGGGAAAACATTGGCTTTGACGTAAGAAAGACGGGTGATGCAACAATAGTATTGATCGGACTTCCGAGCGTTGGCAAGTCCACTCTCTTGAACAAGCTCACTAATGCAAAGTCAAGGATCGCCTCTTATCATTTTACGACATTAACAGCTGTTCCGGGGATGATGGAGTACAGGGGCGCGCGCATCCAAGTGTTGGATCTTCCAGGGATCATTGAAGGGGCATCAAGCGGCAAAGGATTTGGAAGACGAGTTCTTTCAGTTGCAAGAAGCGCAGACCTCATCTTGATAGTTCGGGATTTTTTTCAGCCGCACCATCTAGAAATATTGAAGAGAGAGCTCTCGGAGGCGGGCATAAAAGTAGACCAAAAGCGGCCCGATGTAGTAATCGAGAAGACGTCTACCGGAGGTGTTTCTGTTCACGCACAGGTTCCGATCAAGGTCTCTGAACGTCTTGTCAAGGAAATCGTCAGGCTCTATGGCATACACAATGGGCGCATAATAATCAGGGAACCCAACCTGACAGACGAACAGCTGACCGACGTGCTTAATGGTAACCGCGTTTATGTGCCATCGCTTACTGTACTGAACAAGATAGATCTAGTGAACAAAGGCTTTGTGCAAGAAGTTCAGGCAAAGATAGGCAACAACTTTATCCCAATATCTGCTGATGCAAACATAAACGTCGACGCGCTAAAGGAAGCGCTATACCAAAGACTGGACTTTATCAGGATCTACATGAGGCCAAAAGGGGGTGAAACCGACTACAAGGAGCCCATGATAATGAAGCGCGGGTCTACTGTGCAGGATGTATGCAACAAGATTCATCGCAACATGGTCAAGAACTTCCGATATGGGTTAGTATGGGGCAAGAGCGCAAAATTTGCTGGACAAAAAGTCGGTCTGGACCACAGGCTTGAAGACGAGGACGTCTTGACCATCATCAAGGTTCCCGGCGCCATTTGAATGAATTGGCTTTGACATCGACATCGCCTGAAATATCTGCGTGACCTGTAACATCCGAATTGAACGGGAAGATCGACTTGCCGTCCATAAGGAAAAAGATCCCGAGTTCTTCCACCGCTAGTTTCGAATTAATGACTGACTGACACGCACGCAATAGAAAACACATTGAATGCGACCATGAGCGTTCTGCATCAAGTCTCTGTCGGGAATTATCACTATCCTACTGCGCAATTATCTTGCCGCGCATCTCTGGGTGGTACCAGCAGTAGTATTCATACGTCCCTGGCTTTGTAGCAACGATTGCAGTGGGAAAGTCCTGGCCGCCACGAAGTGGTGCTGTATTTATTGGGGTTATTCCGCCGTTCTCCGGCTCATCAATCCTCAGGTCGTGGGTCACAACATCATCGTTTCGCACAACTAGCTTTGTTGGCTCGTTAACTCTTACATGTATGTCCGGATTGGTATCATTGAAGCTGCTCCTCTTGGCTATCAGGAGAATATCCTCTACGGGAAGCCTCTCTTGAGGCGGCGGGTTCAACAGGTTGCCGACTCCCCACAATGCGCCCACAGTCATAAACGAGATGGCCACTATGGCGATGATGTTGTTGCGCATCTGGCAGCAATGTGAGAATGGAAGATCGGATAAAAATTCCTTTGGGATTACAACAAACCATTAGGAGAGATATTCGCATTTCTCTGCCAGAACACGAGAAAACAGAGTTTCTTCTGTGTGCTGTCTGCAGCAGGAGTGCAAAGAGTCTTTTTCTAACACCTGATAGATTTCGTCTTGTGTACACCCAAAATACTTGTTGAAGCTCTGTGTGGTTCGCCGCTCAAAGTGAGTTATCCAAAATGTAACTGTTGAATATTGAGAATAATAAAAAAGAGTACTGCGAACAATTTTGTCAGAACGCAGTAACTTAACTTGTTGGTGGTGCGCTTGTACTTGCCGATGTTGTACTCTCTGATGTTGTACTTTCAGATGTCGTACTTGCCGATGCTGAACCGTCGACAAGCTCGGCAGTGGCGAACCTTGGTCCGATCTGATTGACGCGGATCTTTGCGCTCTGACCTACCTTGCCGTCCTTCACAAAGATAACAAATCCTTGTATCCTTGCAATACCGTCGCCTTTGCGGCTGATTTCAGTGATCTGTACGTCGTATTCCTTGCCAGCTTCAACTGGTTTTGGACCGAAATTGTCGTTTCTTCTTCCGTAACTCATACGTAGGCACCGACACGTGCGAACCCTATATAAATCAAGAAGCAGTAGTCCTACGATCCTATCCTCATGCCATTGCTGCATATCGACCGGAGGCATTCTATGGCAGAAAGCACTGCAAGGAAACTGGTCTTTGGGTTCCCCGGGCTTGGAACGTTGTTGACAGATATCCTAATTTCTCCAAAACTACCTGTGGCAACGATTTCATGCTGGTTAGTAGTTGCCTGCGGGTCTGCTACTATCTTTACTTTTGTCTTGTTGACTCCGATCCCTGCAAGGCTAAGCACCGCCGCTACGTTGACGTTTGCAGGAAATTCCTTAACTGCATTTACCGCAGTCCCTTCGTAAATAACTGTGCTCTTTGTGATACTGTCAAGTTTGATCTTGCTGGTTTCAAAAAATGGCGCTCCTGCCAGTGCCTTCGGATTTTTTGTAGTGGTGAGAGTTACAGATTCCAGGAGGTGCCTGACGCTTCTTATTGCGTCGATCCCTGCTATTGCTCCTGTCGGCACATAAATCCTACCACCGTTCATTGTTGAGGTATGCAAAAGCTCTTCAAGAAAGACATTGTCTGCAAGTGCGCCGACGCTCATTACCATCAGGTCCTTACCAGCTTCTAGTACTGCCTTGCCAAACGCTCTCACTGCATCTTGAGAAGCAGCCTCGATTACAATGTCTGCTTCAGAGGATAGAAACTCTCTGAAATTGGAATATGCAGTGGGGTTTGTACTCAGCTTGTTTTTCAGATTCAGGATGTTGTTTTCAAAAATGTCAAAAAGTGATACAAGCGCTGCGTTTGCTATCTTGTGCGAATCCACCGCTAAAGCAAGCTGGCTTCCGATGGTGCCGCAGCCTAAAAGACCGACCTTTCTCTCTGGCATCAAACGATAAAAGAATGAGGTTATGAGAAGGATTTTTACCTTCTGCCGCCGCGGCGTTCGGGCTTTCTCTGTCCTGGCAACCTCTTCTTCTCAAAGCGCTTGACAAAATTGTCCTTGTTGCGCAATCTTGCGATTGGACTCAAGCGTGGCTTTCCTTGGATTTTAGGTGTCTGGCCCCTTACCTTTCCTGCCTTCGTAAGTGATCCGTGTGTTGGCATTAATCTTCCTCTTGGAATTACTGTTTGAATATTTATATTTGTATGCACGCGTGCAGCCGTGCTTACAATTGTGGCAAGTATTGCCTGCAATTTTAACTTCTCAGGCAGCGCTATCCTAGATTGTACTACTTTAAATGTAGACGATCTATATCATCCATTGTTTATAAAAAGCCATGACGATGCTAGATCTTGACTACAGGCGTCAGATCCTCACGCTAAAGGAGAAAAAGAACGCGGTGATTCTGGCGCACAACTACCAGCTTCCGGAAGTTCAGGACGTAGCTGACTTCATAGGCGATTCACTAATGCTTTCAAAGAAGGCAGCTACGACAGATGCAGACATTATAGTATTCTGTGGCGTCCACTTTATGGCTGAGACAGCTTCCATCCTGTGCCCAGAAAAGAAGGTCTTGATACCTGATCTAGAGGCAGGCTGCTCGCTTGCATCCACCATCAATGCGAACGAACTGCAGGCTTGGAAGGCTGAGCACCCTCATGCTGTAGTGGTAAGCTATGTCAATACTTCTGCAGAAGTCAAAGGACTGTCTGACTATTGCTGCACATCATCAAACGCAGTTAAGGTCGTGAACAGCATACCAAAGGACAGAGAAATATTGTTCTTGCCGGATCTGTTCCTAGGGTCCTATGTCGCAGAAATGACAAAACGGAAGAATATGTACATCTGGCCTGGCGAATGTCATGTGCATGCAGGCATAAAGGCAGAGGACATTAACGAAATGCTTACAACTTTCAAAAGTGCAGACTTTCTGGTCCACCCTGAATGCAGCTGCACTTCCTCAACGATGTACCATATGTCAAAAGGTGAGCTTGCAAAGACTGGCCACATTCTGTCTACGGAAGGAATGATGAAGCATGCCAAAGCGTCGGATGCAAAGCAGTTCGTGGTAGCGACGGAAACCGGCATATTATACCGCATGCAGAAGGACAACCCTGACAAGCAGTTTATCCCGATCAAGCGCGATGCAGTATGTAAATACATGAAAAAGATCACGCTGGAAAAGGTATACAACTCGCTTGCGTATGACATCTATGAAGTAAGAGTTCCAAAGGATATTGCAGACAAAGCAAGGCTTGCAATAGATCGAATGTTAGCTATTTCGTAATCTCTAGGCTGAAGTCCACCGCTTTTGGCGAGTGTGTGATATACCCAAGCGAAATAAAATCTGGTTTGGCCTGCGCATACTGTCTGATGTTCTTTGCGTTGACGCCGCCCGAAATTTCTATTTTTACTTTCTTACGCAGACCTAGTTTTGTTATCTGCTTTATAGCCTTGGAAGCTTGCAGAGGAGTAAAATTGTCAAGCATGATGATGTCTACCCCTGCAGAGATGGCTGCCAGCGCCTCTTTCATGTTTCTCGCCTCACATTCGACTTTGATCGCAAGACCCATGTTTTGTTTGGCGAGCCTGACACACTTGGTCGAATCTTGATTCATAAGTGCAATGTGATTGTCTTTTATCAATACCATGTCATCAAGCCGCATCCTGTGAGCACCGCCACCGCCTGCAATAACAGCCTTCTTGTCAAAGTAGCGCAGACCTGGTGCTGTCTTGCGCGTTGCCAATATTGTTACTCCTTTGGCAAGGTCTGCCATCCGTCTGGTTTCTGTGGCTATTCCGCTCATTCTCATGATCATGTTGAGCGCAACCCGCTCAGCCTTCAAAATGGCTCGGGCCTTGCCTGATATTTCCATCACAACCTTGCCCTTCTTGACTCTGGAACCATCTCTAGACAAAACTTTGCTTGTGCAGCCACAGATGTCAAAAAGAATTGCGGCCTCTTCCAAGCCACAAACGATGGCAGAATCAGCTTTGCAGATGATCTCGGCCTTGGCATCGAGGTCCGCTGGGATGACACTATTGCTGGTTATATCCCCTGTACCAACATCTTCTTGCAGAAAGTTTGCAAGCATTTCTCTCACGTTGAGAAATGCTTGCAGATCCTGCTGTTGCAATCTAGGAAACCTTCAACGCGTATTTGTTGGGTGCGGTAATGTCAAGCGTCTTGGCAACCTGCGACTTGGCTGGATCAAAGATAAGTATAATGCCTGACCAGTCCGGACTCAGGTCTGTCGACTTGCAATTGGGGCAGACTTTGCCCGTGGTTACTGTCTTGCACTTTCTGCATGCCTTTTCCTTGGCCAACTACTTCTTGTCTCCTCCCTTCTTTTCCTTCGGAGTTGCGCTCTTATCTGCTGCTCCTCCTCCTTGTTTATCTTTATCAGCGCTGCCCTTGGCCTTCTTGATCTCTTCGGCGATCCATTCCACTGCTCCAAGGAATGGTTGCCTGCAGGTAATGCCTATCTTGCCCATGCCTGCACCCTTTCCGAGGCTTACAGCGGTTATCCTCGCACGGAGCTTTGATCCAATCTTTAGAGACCTTGCGGTCTGGTTGGCGACAATGACTCCTTGCTTGACGTCACTCTTTAGGTAATCATCAGTAATCTGCGAAAGGTGCAAAAGTGCATCTGTAGGCCCTATCCTTACAAACGCTCCAAAGTCGGTAATCTCGACCACCTCGCCTTCGACTATTTCTTGGAGCTTGGGATAGAATGTGAGTGCCTTGAATGTTACCTTGTGGTAAGTCGCGCCGTCCCCTGCCACCAGCTTGCCTACAGAGCTGGTGTCAGCGTCGGTTATCATGATGACGTAGCCAACTTCAGGGCTGATCATGCTTTCATATTTCTCCTTGAGTATCTGGATGGCCGCATTATTGAGTGAGTGAGTCAGCCTGTTCGGAGGAATTCTGACGACATCGCTCATGTGCACTATGGCAAACATAATACATGCACAGTTGATCGGGAGGTCATTATGAACTTTTGCTTTATAAGGCGTCTGTCATCTTCTGGCAGGGAGTTCGCATTTGACCGACGAATCAGTGGCCTCGAATGAAGCGCTGATGTTTAGAGTGCTTTTTAACCCTGAGCGCAAATAGCCCTCCAAAAAGCGCGACCCTTTCTTGCCTAGCCTGTGCCTGATGACCATCACCATGCTGCCACCGGGCATCTGTTTCTCGTCGTATGTTCCCATGTGACCATACCTGCAGATGACCTTTTCGATGTATTCTAGGACTGTGCGTTCGGTCGTCTCTTTTTGCCAGAATATGACGGTGTCTGACAACACAGTCTCGCCAAGCTTGGATCCAATTTCGTAAAGATGATCCTCCTCCAGTTCATCCATAAGGCTGGTCAACACTTCGCGGTTTACGACAACCATGTCTATCTTTGACAGGTATCGAGTGAACTCTGCATACCTGCGAAGCACAATTCCGACCAGTGCGTTCACCGAAATCCCCATCCTTTCTGCTTCCTCATCAAGTACTTTCAGGACATCATTCTCAAACCTAAACGAGCGCGTGATCGAAGTCCGCGCATCTTCTAGCACTGGCACGTTACTCTGACTGTGTTATCGTGTTTAAGGGGCACGTCACTGTGTTATACTACACTCTTATGTAGCAACTTGCAGTACAGTGTAACACGAAAGCTTACGATGTAGACATGGGTCTTAAATGAAGTCCCTTCATTTGGGCTCATAATATGAGCTACAAAGTTGCCTCAGAACAGACGGACAAATGCGATCTTTGCGATAGTACTTCGATCATTTTCGACTCAGAAACAAGCGAAGCCATCTGTTCTTCCTGCGGAATGGTAGTCCGCGATAACATCGAATCGATGGGGCCTGAATGGAGGTCATACTCTGGCGAAGACATTGAAAGTAAGAGCAGGACCGGAATGCCCTCCTCACTTGCTTTCCACGACATGGGACTTTCTACATTCATATCATACTCTAATGTGGACGCAAACGGTGTCGCTATCAGCGCAGACCAAAGAAGCAAGGTACAAAGGATGCGCCGGTGGAACAAGATCTCTAGCAACAACCGAAGCTATCATCGCAATCTTAAGAACGCGTTTGCGATACTGAGCACAATAAAGGACAAGCTGTCCTTGAGCGATACTCTCATTGAAAAAGCGGCATACAATTACAGAAAGGCACTAGACAAAAAAATAATCAAAGGAAGGTCAATACGGGCCCTGATAGTTGCTGCGGTTTATGCAGCATGCCGAGATCTATCCGTGCCACGCACGCTTGAAGAGATATCTATAGCTGCAAATACCGACGCAATATTTGCAGGCAAATGCTACCGACTGCTGGTACAGAACTTGGATCTCCAACTGCCTGTAATCGACTCAAACAAGTATTTGGCAAGGATTGCAAACAAGGCCAAGGTGGGTGAAAAGACCTACAGGACTGCACTTGAAATGCTGTCAAGAATAAAGAGCGATCCTATATCCCATGGCAAAGATCCAAATGCTCTTGCGGTTGCGGTGCTATATGCTGCCTGTCTTAAAGGAGATGAGAGCGTCAGCCAGGCGCAGGTCGCAGTTGCCGGAGATATCAGCATAGTGACGTTGCGGAAAAGGTTCCAAGACGTGAGAAAAATCTTCCCCTCCTAACTCTTTTTGTTCAATAATCCGATGATTTAAATACGGTGGGGGCAAATTTTCATTCAATGGTTACCGTTGATCAAGTTCTCAGCTCGCTAAAAAAAGTGGTGGATCCTGAGCTGCACAAAGACATTGTGTCAATGGGTATGATAAAGGACTTGACGATAAATGACGGTAAGGTCGCGTTTACTCTAGAGCTCACAACTCCTGCTTGTCCGTTCAATAGCGACATAGAGCGAGATGTCCGGTCCGCAATGGCCGGCCTAGGCGTTAAAGATCTTGATCTTAAGGTTACTGCGCGTGTAATGGAGGGCAGAGCACTCTCAATGGATGAGCTCTTGCCTGGTGTCAAGAATATTATAGCAGTTGCAAGCGGCAAAGGTGGGGTAGGCAAGACGACGGTCTCTGTGAATCTTGCACTTGCATTGGCAAAAACGGGCGCTAAGGTGGGTTTGCTTGATGCAGACATTTACGGACCGAGCGTCCCTCTGATGCTTGGGCTAAAAGCGTCTCCAGAAGTAGTTGATAACAAGATCCAACCTCCTGTCGCAGAAGGCGTCAAGGTTATTTCTATGGGCTTTTTCTATGAGCAGTCACAGCAGGCTGGCATTTACAGAGGGCCTATAGTTTCAGGAATCGTAAAGCAATTCCTGACTGATGTCAATTGGGGTGAGCTCGATTATCTAATTATTGACTTGCCTCCTGGAACGGGCGATGCACCGCTTACTATCGCACAGACGATTCCAATTACTGGCATATTGATTGTAACGACCCCTCAGGACGTTGCAATGAACGTAGCCGTCAAGGCCGTAGGCATGTTCAACAAGCTTAACGTTCCGATAATCGGCGTCGTCGAGAATATGAGCTATCTCCAGTGTCCACACTGCAACGAACAGGTCTATCTCTTTGGGCAGGGCGGGGGTAAGAGGATAAGCGAAGAATTCAACATTCCTTTCATTGGCGAAATACCACTTCATCCCCAAATCCGTGAGGGCAGCGACGTAGGCAAGCCCACAGTGGTTTCAGAACCTGAGTCGGTGCAATCTCATGCTTTTACAAAGGCTGCCAAGGTGATCGCAGGTAGAATAAGCATCATCGCAGCTGAGATGCAGGCACAAGAGCAGGCAGAAAAAGAAGAACAAGCGACAGCAACAGCATCAGCAAGTGAGCAGGCAAAAAGGGACTAATGCCTTTATCTGAAAAGGATGTTCAGATTTTAAAACAGCCCTTTGGCACCCTAATTCCGGACGCACAAGTAACTAAACAGAAAGTAGCGTCCCTGCTTAGAGGCTCCATGAATATTATCGCAGTGGGGGATGCGACGACCGAGCGGCTTGTCAATTTTGGAATAACGCCGGATATTGCTGTAATTGACGGGAGGGAACGCAGGTCAAAGCGAAATTCCTCACCAAACACCTATCCGGCAAAAGAACTACGATGCACAAATCTTGCTGGCGTGATTTCAAGAGAGGCGGTAGGTGTTCTTCGGAATGCTCTAAAAATGAAGCCCCCTGTGAGGATTCTCATAGACGGCGAAGAAGACCTTCTTGCGCTCCCGCTTTTTGCCATGTCTCCAGTAGGTTCTGTTGTTCTATATGGTCAGCCTCTTGAAGGGCTTGTGATGGTTAGGATAACTGCCACAAAACAAGAGCAAGCCAAGCACTTGATCGAAAGAATCTTTCCAGATCTAATTAGTTTGATAACATGAGAAAGCTGAGGTGGCATTAGCTGGCTCGACAAGAAATACAGTTCTGCGAAAAGTAGCGATATCGAAGGATCGTATAGTAGAAGTTTGTCAGAGCGTAGTCAGAATGAATTATCGGGAGTCTGTGTCATACTCTCATTTTAGATTTCATAACGCGAAAAAAATACAAATCATCATCATGCTTGAATCAGTTGAAAGCGTTTCGGTAATTTCAGGTTGCCTTGCCTTTCTAACTATGGTTGGGCTAATGGAATAGGACTCATGGCGCGAGAAGGAGCATCAAAGGAAAATCTACGAGATTCACATCCTCTTCACATAGAATGCGAAACTTGAAGGACAATTCAATCCCAGCCACGAATTTGTGTATGCTCTTATCTAATGATGTATCTTTGCGCTAGCAGGAAGGTGGAACATCCAACTCAAATTCCAACATGTCACTGGAGCAATAGAAAATTCTAAAGAGGTGATTTGAAGTAAAGGAAAAGGTCGCAGGGCATCTGCACGATAGAAACACTTGAGTTTAAGGTCTAAATTCACCTCAGCCAAAGACACGGCCCGTGAATAGGCCCCGCAAATATCCTCTCTTTTAACACGAGATTTGCTTGAAAAAATGGACCATGTTTGATACCGAAGGCTTTAGCCGCCTAGAACCGGTCAAGCACTGATAAAATGGAATTTTTGCAAGATTCTGCGCCAACAGAGTCTTTTCAAGCGAGCGATTCAAGAGGATTTTTGTTGTCAATAATCCTAACGTTTAATGCATAGAATCTGCAGATCTATTAAATGGGGGATGAAGATGTGGTGGCTGTATGATAGACCAGATGATTATGTATACCAATCTCTGACCCCTGTTTCTCTTCTTCTTACCTGTCACATCCGCAGCCATCATTACCCATGTCAAAAGCTCTGATGTTGTACTTTTCCATACACTCGGGACAGATGCTCTGGCCATAAGGGATCTTAGAATTGCAAAAAGCACATGCCACTGCAGTATTGGCGCTTTCGTCAGCTTGGGCTAGTGTTTTCAACATTTCAAGATATGTTGGGATTGCTATTAAACCTTTCACATGGGAGCGATCAGGATTCTCGGCCTGTTTGGAGTATTGTGATGGCATTTCTTACCGCAGAGGGCAATTCTTTCTATCCAAGAACACACATTGGCAGATGTGGGACTTCATGTAGCTCTCGGCCGCCTTTGTGGATTCCCCGGTGCCATTGCAAAAAGGACAATCAGAATCTGTGATTTCTATCGTGCCCTTTCCAGAACAGACTGGGCACTTTTGAACATCAGTCTGAGCCATCCACTCTAGGTGGATTATACTATAATATAATGGCTATGCTGTTTAATAGTAAAAAAAACCGAAACTTTACTACAAATTTTGTAGTTGTAGGCAAATTTGTTATATCTGGGCAACCCTTCTTCACCCCGATGCGCATAGCGGAAGAACTGCTCCGAATTGCGAAGGGCGAGGTACAAGATGATGAATGGAGCAGACAGATATATTCTGTCGATGCAAGTCATTATGAGATCGCTCCTGCAGCAGTCGCGTTCCCTGTAGATGACGATGATGTCTGCCAGATCTGCCAATATAGCTCCGCGAAAAAAATTCCCATTGCTGCAAGAGGCGCGGGCACAGGATTACTAGGTCAGTCGCTTTCAGAGGGCGGCATTATCATTGATTTTACAAGGCATATGAATCGAATAGTGGAAATTGAAGACGATTACGTTACAATACAACCCGGAATAGTCAAGGCGGTACTTGACAAGGAACTGAGAAAGAAAAACAAATTTCTCCCACCAGACCCGGCAAGTAGTAACTACTGCACAATCGGAGGCATGATAGCCAACAACTCCAGTGGCATCCACTGCCTCGGATACGGAAATACCATAGACTTTCTGGAACAAGTGAATGTTGTTTATCCTGACGGCAGCATCGGTTTTGCAAGCGCCGATAGGTTTGACGACCGGATGAAAAGATTGCACAAGTTGTTGCAGCCTTTTGCAGGTACGATAAGAAAAGGATATCCGAAGGTGAGCAAGAATTCCTGTGGCTATCGCCTTGATGCCGTAATCGCGGAGAACAAGTTTCAGCCACACAAGGTCTTTGCTGCTTCTGAAGGAACTCTCGGAATAGTAACTTCTGCAAGAATGCGCATCCTTGACATCCCTGCACATAGATCTATTCTGGTTCTTGGGTTCGAAGATCTTGTTGAAGCAGTTTCTGCGGTGCCTGTAATTCTAAATAAGTTCTCGCCAACTGCTCTTGAAATGCTGGATCACACAATATCGGCTCATAGTGGCAAGATGTCTGCTACAGACGACGCAAGGGGTTGTCTGCTACTTATAGAATTTGCAAGTAGTAGTAGCCAATATGCCGATGAAGAACGGATGTCGCAGTGCAGGCAAGAGCTAGCGGGAAGATGTTCTGTGATTGAATATGCTTCTGATGAACAGAGCATATCGCGGATATGGCGGGCGAGAAAGGCTGCGCTTAACAACATCATGAAGATAACCGTTGGAAGCAGAAAACCGGTAGGATTGATAGAAGACACCGTAGTAAGCCCTGCACTACTTGCCGAACATGTATCCGTACTTCTGCAAACATATCGGGAAAACAAACTGGATTACGTGATGTTTGGGCATGTTGGAGATGGCAACCTGCACACTCGGCCAATTATTGACATCAGCTCAAAGTCGCAGGTTGAAATGATGAAAAGTATTGCTACAAGTGTGTTTGCCCGGGTGATTAAGGCAGGGGGAACAATTACGGGCGAACATGGGGATGGGCTTGCAAGAGTAGACTATGTTGAAATGATGTATGGCAAGGAGCTGACTTGTCTCTTTTCTGATGTCAAGAGGTTGTTTGATCCTAGCCTTACCATGAATCCGGGCAAGAAAGTTCCGGTGCAATGATTTAAGAGTGACACAAGGCGAGCTGCCGTAGTACTTGAAGAAGGCACGCCCTGCTGACTTTGCAAGACTGTGGAGATACTCTGTGGGATTCTATGGAGTATGGATAATTCATATCGGGCGTGAGATGGGTCTGCTTGAAACGCTTGCTTCAGCCCCTGTGTCTCCAAGGCAGCTGGCATTAGCAACTGGGCTGCATTTTCCTGCAATTCAAGCATGGTGCTCTGCGGCCATCTCTTACAGGCTTGTGAATGAAAAAAATGATGGCAAACTTTACTTGAAACCTGAAATGAAGGCATTGCTGCTGGACAAGAAGAATCCGCACTATCTTGGAGGTCAGTTCTCGTATCTTGCACTCCGGAGCTTGGAATATGGACATATGACAGATCTCTTCAAGTTTGGAAAGGTGCGTGAAATGTCATCATCAACGATGAGCCTTCGGGCCATAGAACAAGCAACCGATTGGGACCATTATGCCTTTCTTACAGCTATCCGACGCGACAGAAGACTGCACAATCTGCTGACAAATGGCTGCGAAGTGCTTGATGTCGGCTGTGGCACGGGCAGCCTGCTTGCCAAGATGAAACAAGCATATCCAAAGTCTAGTTTTACTGGGATCGATCCGTCAGAAAAGGCGGTTGCAATTGCACGCAAGAAAGTTCTACCTCTCAGGATAATAAAGCAAGATGGAGAGTCAATGGCGTTTGAAAATGAATTTGACATCATTTACCTTGGAGAGTCATTGTACGCCGCAAGGGACAAGAGAAAAGTCGTGTCAAACTGTTGGAGGGCATTAACGCCAGGGGGAACGATTGCCATAGTGGAGGGCCTGCTGCCAGAATCAAAGAACAAGACATTGATCAACACCGCTGATTGCCTGATAATGGGGATGCAGCTCGACTTTGCGCTTCAGGGTCATAATTTCATGACAAAGGGAGAGATGAAAAAATTGTTGCTTCGGCAATTCAACAAGACCCGCTTTGAACACCTTGGGGGCTCTGTCTATCTGGTGATTGCAACAAAGGAGTAGCGAAGGTCTATTCGGCTCCAATTAAGCCAAGTAGGTCAAAGCCCTCTGCCGATTTTTCCCTGATCTCAGCTATTGATACCAAATGCCCGTCCGGGTCTTGTATTATCGCATGCTTGCCAAATGGTTCTTCTTTTGGCTTCTTGAAGAATTTGACCTTTTTAGCCTTCAACATCTTTACGGTTGAGTCTAGGTCGCTTACCTCAAACCCTACAAGCATCCCTGAACCTGTCTTTATCTTGCCCTTTTTCTTTGCTGGATGAAGCGCAAGTACAGTGTCCTTGTTGAAAAATTCTGTCCAATCCTTTGACTTCGTCTTTACCGGTAGGCCTAGTGTGTCTTTGTAGAATTTGATGGACTTCTCCATGTTTGAAACAAGCAGTATGACAGCACCAACTTTTCTAAATACCAAGCGCGCGCACCTATCGAACCATTGTATAGGTAAATAATGAACTTTGCTCCTCTTGTATGAGTGTTAATAAGCTACGTCAAGAGTGCATATTTCCATGAACAAGCGCGGGCTTTGCAGTCATAAGCACCGGAAACCCAGTTGCGGACCACAAGATTCGGTCGGCCATTGATTGCCCGAAGCCCAACACGCAGCGGCAGCTTGTTGACGAATTTTCTGCAGAAAATAGGCTGGTTCTGGCGTATTTTCTCAATGATTTTATGATTCATGAGCACATCAAGACGAGAACAAAAGCGCGTCTATATCTGCACGATTATTTATCTCTCTGCCGCTTTCTGAATCACAAGCCTTCCACGGAAATAACAAGAGATGACATTCTGGGATATCTCGCTACCATCCGCAAGCCGCTATCGGCTGAACCTAAGCAAAGGTGGATTAACACGCACAGTAATCGCGCTGTAATTTATCTAAAGTTCTGCAAGTGGCTTTATTTTCCCGACTTGTCTCTAAAAGAGCGGCTGACGACTGCTGCTGTTAAAGATCTGCCTATAATGAAAAGAGAAGAGACCAATGTTCAGGCTGTAGACCTATGGACGGATGATGATGCCTATTCTATCTTTTTGAAGTATTGAGGTGACCCGCGAATCGAGCTGTAACGCGTTATGAGCCTAGACACAAGCGGTAGACCGAATGAGACACTAGCGACTAAAAATAGGCGACATCGCGAAGGCCGGTGACAAGATATATACCGAGACAGAGCTTGGACACTGCGGCAAGACAAAGAACCGCACCGTTCCGCTGATAATATCGCCGCCTTATTACAAGGCTTGCTGGCGCGCCATCGTAACTTGATCTGCGAGGAGCGTGACACGTGCGTCGCAAAGATGGGATGCAGTCGATCAGAATTGAGCCTTTTCAACCTGAGTGCGAGTGATCCATCGAAGTATTCTGAATTGTCGCCACGACTAGCACATGAGATAAAACACTCCAGTGGAGCGCCAGCGTACGTCCGGTTCGGGTCGTGGCAATCCGGTTGGCAAGGTCGACTTCGATGTCGTGAAAATCCAGAAACTTGTGATCTAGCGGATAGGTTGCCTTATAGGCCGCCTCCTTGATGGTGAAGAGAAGCTTTGCTCCAAACTGGTTGCCAACAATGGCACGCTGCTCGCGCGATGTCGCGACCAGTTCAAGTATGTCTGGCGGCAACGGCACCGAAGGTTCGATATCGATTCCGACCGCATCCAGGTCACGCCGCAGCCCGACAGCGGCTACAGCAATCTGATTATCGTGCGCCATCGAGCCTATGATTCCTGCGGGCCAGATCGGGGCACCAAATTTGCTCCGGAGGATCGGAAGACTGGCAACACCCATCGAATTCATCAGCTCACGTGCAACACGTCTTACCGCGCCACTGGCGCGGCGCCTCTCGACTGCAGCCAAGGAAAACGATTCCATCTCCTCGTAGAGCAGCGCGAGTTCATCACCCTCCGAGATCACACGATGGCCGATCAGCAGGCCCGGCACAGCGAGGGCGTCGATTGTGTGCTGGAGCGAGGAATCGATCGTACCGTCGGAAACTGGAGTTTTAGAACCGCGATCACCTCCCATAGGAGTATCGCCCCACCCCCACAAAGCCGAAAGTGGCATAGACCGACTTTGCAACCAGATTTTCTGACATATGCTGGTGGTAGTGGATCGTTCTTCTGTTCACGCCAAGGAATGCTTCTTACGGATGGTGGCGTCGGTGATGTCCTGGGTGGAAACCTCGGTCTGAGCCTCGTGACAGCGCACCAGCCTAGCCGGATTTCCGCGCCACCCAGTATGAGAGTCTAGGGTCTCGCCCTTCATTACATAGGAATCAGGGTCGATCACGACGTCGTCTCCGGTGCTGACGCCATAGTGGACGAAGGTCCCCGGGCCGAGCGAACATCTGTTGCCGAGCCGGATGTAGTCTGATTTAAAGACACCTTCCTCGAGCGAGTGTCCCTGCAATATACAACCCTCGTTCAGATTTGTGTAGTCGCCGACCTCGGTAAGCGAGCGTTCCTGGATGACCGCGCCGTCATCGAACAGCTTGGCACCAACCTTCACGCCCATAGCGCGAAGTAGCATGCCTCGGAACGGAGTACCAGCGAACATGATCAAGACAAAGAGAGGATTTAACTTCCAGTACCTTTCATGCAACCAGAAATAGGGATCATAAATCGAGACGAGCCGAGGCTGGAGTCGCTTGAAGCGAAGGATCGCGCGCTCGAGAGCGATGAAGAATGCTATATTGAAGGCTGTACTTGCCACGATGGCTGCGAATAATCCTAAGATGCCAAAATGACTGTAACTCCCGACTGCTTGCCACAGCAGGAACACGAAAGAAGTAAACGCCACCCACCGGCTGGCTAGGAAGATCAAGGCCGTGCCTAGATTGTACACGTTCTTCTGGCGCAGTCGGGCGCAGCGAGTCTGTTCGTCGAACGACTTGATGATATCACGATCGCTCTTGACCACACGCGGAATCTCGAAGGCAGGCGAGCCAAGCAGCCCGACGTTCTCGCGCACCGGGCCGTCGATAGGGACCATGATCTTGGTGCCCAGCAGGACGTTGTTTCCTGTGCGACCATTTGGCGGGTAGGAGATTGCACTGCCTAGATAGTTGTTGTCGCCGATCTTCGATTCCTCAAGCCGGAACGACGTCGCCGACATCTGCATGTTAATCATCGACACCCCATCCGAAACCATCGTGCCACTGCCGATATTGCAGAGAAAAGGGTTGTCGTGAAACTGTTCGTTGCCCATGTTCGAGCCGGTCTGATAGACCGTGTTCAGGTTCCAGCCCAGGTAGCGCATGTATGTCACTATGGCTGATGAGTCACCAAACAGAGTGCAGAAGAACTCCGAGTTGCTGACGCCCCGGATGATGCTTTGCAGCAGGTAATGGAAGCCGAAATTGGTATAGGTTACTCCAGGCCGCAGCGCCAGCATGCAGAGACGGGGGATGATATACATGGCGGCCAGCCAGAGGCCCAGCGCGCCAAAGAACACCGCTGCCGAAAGGGCGAGCAGCAAGGGAATAGGCACGGAAGAGATCGCTGGACAATACAGAGAGGTTAGAGGCGACGGGCAATACCCATGCCAGACGGAGTAGACGAGGAACATTGCAGAGGGTACGACGATCAGGATTAGTGTCCCGAGGATGAGTGACACATATAGCGCACCTCGGAGCGCAACGCCGCTCCTGCCATCGATCGGGCAATAGTTTGTAGACGTCTCGATAGCCGGTGAGCCATGGTAGCCCTTGCCATCCGGCACGCGCTGGCCGCTCTGCAGCGACGAGACATGACCGAGCTGCGTGTTATCGCCCATTGTAGTGTTGATGTCGAGCACGCTTGATTCGCCGACGAACGCGTTCCTACCGATCGCCACCGGGCCGGTGTGGATGAAGTTTGATTGCGCGCGGTAGCCGAGCAGGATGGTGTTCTTGCGGACAATGGTGTTGTCCCCGATCGTCACAAGGTCGGTACAGATCGGCGCGGACCGCCAGTTCAGGATTACATTGCGGCCGATTTTCGCGCCCATGATGCGCAGATAGATATTGTAGAGTGGTGTACCGATAAAGACAGATGCTGGCGATGTGCGCATCATGAACTTGACGACCCAAAAGCGGAAATATGAAAAACTCCAGATAGGAAATGATTGTGTCTTGAAGCGGCCAATCAATAGCCATTTAGCCGCGATGGGAAGTGCGAATAGTATGGCAAACTCTCCTGCGCCGAAAGCGACACTGCGCGCGTAAAGCCCCACCGGGCTGCTAGAAGCAAGGGCCCACAAGGCTCCGCCCCAGAGGATCCAGAGGTTGAACAGCAGATATGCCGCCACGAATCCGATCTGCAGAGCACCGCATGAGACGTATGAAAGAGTCGACGGAGTGTGTGATGGTTCCGGCTTGAGTGTAACTACAGGTTGGCCGATAGACGACGAATCGAGATGACGTGCGAGCTTGGTGATCGTTGGATTCATGTAGATGTCGCGCATCGAAACGTTTGACATCCCTGGATTCTTGCGAATTGCCGCACAGACACGTGCCATTAATAGCGAGTTAGCCCCGAGATCATCAAAGAAGTGCGCCTCCGTCGAGACACGCTCAGCGCGAATAACCCTGGTAAGCGCGGCATGCAGCATGCGCTCGCGGTCGGTTTTCGGCATAACACACCTCTGCGCGTCGACAGAAACACGCTGCAACTGCTCCGGCTTTGGCAGCTTCTTATAGTCAGTTTTGTTGCTTAGTGTCATTGGTATGGCATCGACCCGTTCGATAAAGGCAGGCACCATGTAAGCGGGAAGCTTGCTGCGCAGCGCCTGCGAAATTTCACCAGGTAGCAGCTCGCTAACACCTTGCTTTAGCGCATAATAGGCGACGATTTCGACTACACCCTCCTCGGCCTCGAATGCTGTCACGGCGGCCTGAGCGATCTGAGGTAGGTTGAGTAGCACTGATTCGATTTCTTTGAGCTCGACGCGATAGCCGCGGATCTTTACCTGCGTGTCGATCCTGCCGCGGTACTCGATCTCACCGTTCTCTCGGATCCGACCGAGATCTCCGGTGCGATAGATTCGGCCTGAAGGATTGTTCTCGATGTGTAGGAAATCACGAATGAACTTCTGCTTCGTCAAGTCATCGAGATTGATATAACCAATCGCTAGTCCGATGCCCGCGATACCGATTTCACCGAGCTCACCAATCGGAACGGTTCTTTCTTCTTGAGGATCTAGGATGACAACTGTATAGGTTGGTAGCGGTACGCCTATCGTGACCTGCTTGTCTGGCAGCAGCTCGGTCATTGTCGCCGTGACGGTCGTCTCGGTGGGACCGTAAGTATTGAGAATGCGGCGGCCCGGGCGATACCATCGGGCTACGAGATTTTCCGGGCAAGCCTCGCCGCCGACGAGGAGGATCCGCAGGTCGGGCACATCCTGTTCGAGGGTGGCTAGCAGCGTCGGACTACAAGCCATCACCGTCACGCGGCGTTCCCGCAGAAAGTCTGCAAGCTCGTCACCCATCAGGGTTGTGCCAGCTGGGCCCGGAACGAGTGTTGCACCAGCCATCAGCGGCACCCAAATCTCCTCGACCGAGAAATCAAACGCGATCGTCATGCCCTGATAGACACGATCGCCTGGCTCATAGCCATAAAGCTCACTGGCTATACGTACAAAATTGCAAATGCTTGCGTGTCCAATACAGACGCCTTTGGGATTGCCTGTGGTGCCTGATGTATAGATGATGTAGCATAGCGGCTCTGTTGGCTGCGCAATATCAGTCAATGGATCTGCTGCCTGTGAATCGATTGCTGGCCGCTCAAAATCAAGAAATATCTTGTCGACTTCCTTCTGGAGGCTGGAAAGGCGCTCGACGAAATTCGACATTGATATGATGGCAGAAACATTGGCATCTCCTAAGATGAAGCTGATGCGTTCATTCGGAAAGCCTGAGTCAAGCGGCACATATGCCGCATTTACTTTCATCACCGCAAGCATCGCCACGTATGTTTCTGGGGATCTATTAAGCATCAGCGCAACGCGGTCGCCGGACTTGACTCCGCGTGCGAGTAAATGACGCGCGACTTGATTTGCACGGCGATCAAGATCGCTATAGCTAAAAACGATACTGTTTCCAATCACGGCATCATTCATCGCAAAACGGATGCAAGCTTCTTCGATAAGATGATTAAGCCTCTCACCAGGAACCCAACGCAATGCGTCGCTTACATGTTCGGGTACGACGGTCTTCAACAAGGACCACGCTCACGATTTGTGGCACAAAATATTAAGGATTCAGGAGGATATGACGTAATCTATAAAATCTAAAAGTTATGTGACGTATTCTCACATCATCACGCTACACTGCGAGACATCGTTGCATCATTGCAGCTAAACTGGTTAACAGTGTTAAAGGTTAGGCAATTAGCCCATTTGCGACTTGATCTTTAGGGGACTCTTTTGTTATTGATGTTGGTATGGATCTCGAAGAAGCTGCTAGTTGGTTTTGGTTTGATTGCTGACTATTTGTATTATCAGAAATCTTCTCATTTAAGCAGAAGGAGTGAAGGGAAAGAAGCCCAATATTTCACAGCATATAGAGATGGCTTGTTGTATCTGTGTGACACCATATGCTAAATGGAATACCTTGCAGATGATCCTATCTAAAGCTGATTGAACTCCTATGCTGGATTTGGAGATGTTGAGATTTCTTTTACTCTAGAGGGAACATCTCTTAACATATGACAAAACAACTCTATATATCAGATTTTTGACGCATAGTGGAAACTAAAACAGATACTCGTATTATCAAAGAATCCTTTCTCTTAATATGGCGCAGACGCCTCCAGCCGGAAGAAGAGTATCGCGGCGCGACTTTCTCAAACTAATGGCGGCCGCAGGTACAGTCATGACGTTTGCATCCTTTGTTGACTGGGTCAGGTTTTTTCCGAATCCATCCGGTAGCGTTTCAGAGCGAGAAAGGGCACAAATTGAGCGGAAAATCCCAAACCTGAGACGTGGCTCTGATGTTAGGGGGAATGGTCAAGAAGTGGAATTGGAGGAGATGTCTCGCAAGTCCCTTGCCCGAGGATCTTATAAGAGTAAAGCTGCGCAAGACAATGGAAAAGCAGCTAGCGGAAGCTTTTCTTTTAGCGCAAACGGATATACTTCAACATATCTTCTCTATGCAGACGGACTTGATAGCACAAAGCCGATTGGCCTTCTAATATATGCAGATGGATCAGGCGAATATGGTCTGAAGCATCCCACAAGCTCATACTTATTGGCCGGTGATGACGGGCTGATCAGCGTAGCAAAGAGACACAATATGGTATTGCTCACGCCCCTATCACCAAACAAGAACTGTGCCGACGGGGATGGTTCTTGCTGGTATATGGGCGATCCACCTGGCTATACGAGATGGCTTGAGAGTCTGGTAAGAAAGATCCAGTCAGAGTTCCCGATTGACAAGAGGTGTATTGCCTTTGGTGGGTATTCATCTGGTGCACAGCTTGCCACCCAATGGTGGGTACCTTCGGGTGCTGCCCAGCGTACAATGACGTCCGGCGTAATCGTTGCAATATCGTATGGCGGTTCGCCAAAAATGCGAGAAGTCGCTTATACACCTGCGTTTAAATCATCAGTGCATATGAACTGGAATGTTGGAAGAAAGGATCCTTCATACATTAGAGACGGAAAATACAGTGTAAAAGCAGGATATGATCATTATACCCGCGCTGGGTTCAAGACTTCACTTGACCTAGTACCTGGATTATCACATGATCGTGACGGCACGTTTGGCTCCGTGATGGATGCCCAGATCACAAAACACGTTCCTCCGCAATAAACTGATATGATCCAGTATCTCCAATAGTAATAAGGTGATAGCGAAACTCTGTCGATTGCAGTAAACCAATCTGGAATTCTTATCTCTGTTTCGCCTTTTTTTATCTAATGCTACTACCTCATCATACACAATCTTAATGCATGATGATTCTACAAACGAGTGACACTGGTAGCTATCTACGGTGTCAAGTGGCTGATCTATTTCAAAAGAACCTCTGCCCTCTTGATGACAAGCAGTTATTCTTACATCTCTGTCTGGGATCGCGGTATATCTGTTAGCGCTAGCTGCATATATTTCACTATTGGTTACACCCGCGGAATGAATGCCTAGGTCATTACCACTCTTTGCGAAGACACCTGCGCCGGCGGGGCCTGTGGCCCATTGCTTCCATCGATTTGATGAAAGTAACCATAAAGCCTGCCGCGTTCATCGTGCATGATGACGTTGGTATTTAATTCAGATACTCTCTCCAACACCTCAGTTGAAACATAACCACTATTGGTATTGTTGCAACACTAGCCACAGTCGACATGTGTGAACAGTAGGGTAGCCTGTCAATTCTATTCTATGGCGCAATGGCCTTGGGCTCGTACTTCTTTTCATAGCTGGAAGATATGGGAGGTATCGACTCAATTTAATAGAAGGAAGGCCAATTCAAGTAAGAATGAATAGATTCTGGGGTTGATCGGACAGTCGAACCAGAAGAAGAAATGACCCGGAAAATACGAGAAACTAAGAATAATTATTGTGAATTATTTATTCACAAGTGTCTTTAGTTTACCTTTACAACTGTCAATAGAATAATGAACTTTTCATCTCGGACCCGATAAGTATGATGCGGATCATATTCAAACATGACTGCAAAACATCGCAATGTGGAGGAAAAGACCCATAGGAACTTTGCATATGTGATGCTTCGTACGAACTGAAGGCTCAAACAAACGACTGAATCTTCTATAAACCATGATGTGCACAATTTTTACTACTGTTGGATTCTCGTTTCAAACTTCGTGCAAGTACGGCACTTGTGGTTTCTGTTATGGCCGACACCCTTGATTATGCAGGGGCGCCGCTATTTGGGATCCCTGTCGTTGGCGACATTTTTGACGCCATAATAACAGGTATTTTGTTTACGATAACTCGAAGCAAGCGTTCAACGTTACTTAACCTAGTCGAGTTTGTACCTGTAGTAGGAGACTTTATTCCGACCTACACGCTAACTACCTTGATGTGGATATACCAGGAATCAAGAAGAAAAGAGAATAGAAGGAATACTATTGTGGAGCAATAGTCATCTCTAGCTGGATCCTTTCGCCGTTCTGCATCTGGTAATCAAGAAAGCTTTCAACCTCGTTACCGTTGACCGTCATCCGGGTGACTGCGCCTGAATCAAGTCCCAATACGTTCAAGAATTCGCCTACAGTGTATTCTCTTGGTTCAGTTGACTCTATGTGGATTGTACCAGATGTATCGTGCGTGTGAATGGGAGATATGCCTGAGGGCCCGTACCTATCAAGCGAGTGATCGTGCCACAGGTCCGGCAACATTCCAACTCCTTCGGGAATCACTGCAGGTCTCCCGTTCACCAGTATCGACATCATGACATGGTCGTGCCTTGCAAGTGGAACGCGATGGATCTCTTCGAGGTTAAATTCTGGATCTTCTCCTGTTGTCTCGCTTGTAGCAAGTGGCTGATACACGAACATGTATATCAAAACTATTGAAGCAATTCCGATGGCTACAAATCCTATTCCTGCGTAGAGAAATGCCTGCTTTTTGTGTCTACGTTGCATATGTATATACGCTTGAGATTCAAGGAAGGGGCTACATCAGTCTTGCGCACGTACTGCAGTTGCGATGAGCACCTGCCAAGGGAAGCATATCTTGTTGTCGTCGCCCTTGGCAAAACGATTTGCCTTTTGCTCCGCTTCCGCCTTTATCTGTGCAACGACAGAGGGGTGCTTTCCTTCAATTGCAGCGCGTATAGAGTTCGCAGTGGTCGACATGTAGTCTGACCAGTACTGGTCAAAGGTGCCGGCTTCATAGTCGAAAGTGAATTCCCTTATGGAAACATCAGTAAAGCCAGCATTGGCAATCACTTCCTTTAGATCAGGAGGGTTGCCAAAACGGTGTACAGTTGGCGCCCCCGCGGGGCGAATATCAGGAATGTGATGGAGCACCGGATCCATAATCGTGCTGAAATATGGAACACCTTCCTGCGTTCCATGTACGGCTACAGCTATCCTGCCTCCCTTTTTCAAAAGATCATGGAGCTGACGCAGTACGCTTACGGGGTTGGGGAAGAACATCAGGGCATACTGACACAGTATTTTATCAAATCTTGTGGCAAGCCCGATATGCTCGGCGTCCATTTCGAAAAAATGGCCTGCTGGAACCGACGATCTGGCGATCTCCAGTGCTCCTCTTGAAAAGTCAATCCCAACAAGCAAGCCTGACTCTTCAAGAAGGCGAGTAACCTGTATAGATACTGCTCCAGTTCCACAAGCAACATCAAGGACAATATCTGATGACTTGATGTCGGCTGCCTCTATCAGTTTGGTGGTGGATTTAAAAGGCCCTCTACCCTTGATCGCCCAACCTTCGTGGTAGCCTCTGGCAACCGTGTTCCAGTTCTGTATTGAGCCGATTTTGTATTTGATTGGATCGTAGGCAGCAGCCATCGCAGTCATAAGGTTTTAATGCCTTTTTAATCCAATCGTGGAATGTGAAGGAATTCCGGATACTGCAAAACTGCTCCATTTGCGGAGAGGGATTTGATTCGGATTACAAGTTGATGAAGCACATGAGCAAGGCTCATCCACAGCCGGAAAGGGCTGGCTGGGTTGGAGGTGGCGAAGATTCATGCAGTTGTGGTGGCCACCACCATCAAGAACACGGCCATAACATGCTCCACCAAGGCTGAGCCGACGTGAACCCAGACAAGATCTTTTTCATTTATGTCGCCAAAGCCAAAGAATGGCAGCAGAGACAGCAGGAAGACTGGGACTATATTTCGTCAATGTCCCGCTTTTTCAAGTGGTGGGCGCAACGCTATTTTGACATCAAACTACCCGTGGATGCCGACATACTTCCCGTAATACCTGGCAAAGTGTTTGACAGGATGTCGCTTGCATACTTGATGAGGGACCACTCTGAACGTGGTACTTTTACCTATCACTTTTACCTCGCATATTTTAAGCCGTTCTGGACAGACTGTAACACCGAAGGATATACTGCAGAAAATCTAGGGGTAGCATGGTGGCAGAGGCCTGATGACGCTTCGTCCGAAACCCAGCGCTATGCATTTTACGCTGACAAGAACTGCCCGCGAGTATCCCATGTGCTCACACACGAGCTTCTTAGGATGAAAGGCAAGACCAAGAAAGACTATTTTGGCAAGGTACATGACCTGTGGGACCGCCACGTGTACAAAGACAAGCCGTTTCTTTACTTTGACAGCCATTTCCGGCGGGTGCGCAAGGAAGATTCTTACCGCTTTGTCACAATCGACCCCTCGGAACTTTAATCAAGCGCTTGCTATGAACAAACTGTGTTTGTCTCTGGAAGCAATGGCAAAGTCAGGAGCTATAGTCTCTTCGGTTGGAATAGCACTCTTTGTGGTCTTTGTAGGAGTCCTGCTGGCGTTTCCAGTTGACAAAGAGTGTATGACCGATGAAAGGTGCACCTATACTTCGACTGCCCCGGAACAGCTCGCAGCCATAGTCCAGCCTGGATACCTTGCCATCTCTCTCTTGGTAATTGCAGCAGGAGTTCTCATGGTCAGGTTCAGCCGATGGAAGAGCTACAAGAAACCGGAAAGCCGGTAGGCTAAATTAAGTGGCACCCATGGGGCTTGATTTCTCACCATAGTCGCGCTTTGTGTGATCATTAGCCTTCTACGAGGTCGCAGTATTCTTTTGCCACGGAAAGAGTACCTTGCTTGAAAGGCACTCGCTCTGGGTGATATTGCAATTTTAATTATGATAGTACTATGAGTCATCATGTGCTGCTGATATAAATAATAGAAACCATCTCATCTTTTCGTTGGGCAAGGTTACTTTCAGCAAGGCAGAAAATGATTTTCTGGCTCGAAACGAGGCTTGTCGGATTGCAACTTGCCATGATAACATTCCGCATGTCGTACCTGTGTCATATGTATTTGAAGATGGCGTGTTCTACATCGCGACGGACTATGAAACCAGAAAGTACAAGAACATCAAAGAGAACAATAGAATGGCCCTTGTAGTTGACATCTATGGCTCTGAGGGAAACAAGGCCGTCTGCATACAGGGCATAACTCAGGTGGTTGAAAGGGGAAGTGAATTTGTCCGGCTCTATAAAATATTCCAGAAGCGTTTTGAGTGGGTGAGAAGGGATCCATGGAGCGAGGGTGAAGCTCCCTTCCTCAAGGTGATCCCAACCAACAAGGTCAGCTGGGGCCTGAGATGATGACGCTCAAGGAAAAGTTCGACGATGCGACTGGCAAGATATGTGAAGTAATACTGCCGATACGGCATGAGTACTATCTTGGGAGGGGGAAGGAGCTGGCGATATGTACTCTATCGAGCATTGATCTTTTGAAGGAAATTTCAGAATCCCAGATAATAATGGACAAAATCGCAATAGCGGGAAGGCTCTTGTCAGAAAATAAGGGGATCGACACCATCATAAAGTTCGCTATGGAACACCCGGAGTTGCGGCGCATAATCCTTTGTGGAAAGGAGGTCAAGGGACACTGTGCAGGTCAGGCATTGCTTGCGCTTGCCAAGAATGGCATTGACAGCGACGGCAGAATAATAGGAGCTCGGGGGCCATATCCTCTACTCAAGTCTCCCGCGAAAGACATCAACACCTTTCGCAAGCGGGTTGAGATCGTTGATATGGTGGGCACATCCGACGTCAATAGCCTGAAGTCTGCCTGTCTCGGTTAACTTTGTTCTTTTTCTTGTACTCTTGCAGTATATCCTCAGGTCCCATACCCAGTTCAATTGATGCCTGAACAACAAAGTGCCATATGTCTATAAGCTCCTCCTTTGCGGCAGCGCTGTCAAACGGCGTCGGCTTTTTCCACCACTTCCAATTGGTAAGCCGCTGCAGCTCGACTGCCTCGTGGATTATGGCGGTGGATAGTGCAGCTATCCTGTCTTCCGCGGACTGGGGGTAGCGCGAGAGATCCATCAGGGAAGCAAATTCTCTTTGCATTGAAAAAATGGTTTCAAGAGTATCGGACATCAAGACTTTTAGTCAAGATGGTGGCGTAAAAAGGATTGTCATCCGACTAGTGTCGAAATCTGAAGGTGCCTGCGAAAGCTTTAAGGCATGAGGTTAACTTATTAGTAATAGCAATGGTTTCTCACAGTTCTGCCAGTCATAACCGACAGAATCCCACTTCTCCTTCTCCTTCTGCCCCCGAATCTGAACGCACTGACTCTATTTCACTTGGAAATGTTCTGACTGGATGTCTTGACATGCTAAAGATCGAAGACCCGGCCACTCGCAAGAAGGCTGTCGAATTCATTGGAAGAGTCCCGCTCAGCACCATCAATACCTATGGCAAGTGGATTACTGCTGCAAAGGCAATAGCCGACGCAACCGCCGTCACTGGCAGGCTTTTATCCCAGTCTGAAATGTGTGACTTTTTAACCGTAGCTGCCAAGGGTGTTGACTCAAAGAGAGCAGGTGCAAAGACTGTCAACGATACCACTTTTCACATTTACGAGGACATCATGCAAAACTACCCGAAGGCAGACGAAACCACCAAATTGCATTACCCGCGCATAATAGTCGACACAATTTCAGCCCTTGACAAGGGAGTGGATACCCGAGGAGAGCCGGTCGGAATCTATAGCTTGGAACGATACTTCCAAGAAAGGAAAACGACTGCGATACACGAAGACCCTTCCGCATCCTACGTGGAAGTGCGATTGGACAGTAAGGATGGCAAGTCCGTAAATGCTAATGCACTTCTCTCTTACAGCGACGAACTGGTAGAAAACCTGATGAACATTACCAACAGGTCGCGGAAAGACCTCGAACGCTCGCTCGCTAGCCTACAGGCAGCAGACATCAAAAAAATAACCGATCTTTCGGTCAATTACAAGCGCCTGCAAAAATACAGCAAGCTGTCAAGCCCTGTGGCGTTCAAAAAGGAGGTTGAAAGAGAGCTAGGGCGCAAGCTAACTGATAATCAGCTTCAGCATGCCATAAACTCAATCAGAAAGGCCAAAATATACATAGAAAACGTGCTTGACGGCAAGTTTGTTCCCCATGGAACACACGGGATAAACCACGTCAAGCATAACCTAGAGTATGGCTACCAGCTAATGGGGCTCATGGAGCCGCGCAAGAGGCGTTCAAACTAGGCTCTTTTGCGGCTGCAGTATCGGCCATGTGTTGAAGTGAATCTCTGGAAACTCTATTTCTTCTCTAGTATTTTCGAAAGTTTGCCAGAATTAAAGATGGATGGGTAGAGTCATCCTCCTATCGCAGCAGGCGTCAAATGCTCCTTGTTGATACGGAGGGTCTCTACCCATTTGGCACATGTTTTTCGGTTGCTTGTTATTATGGAGGTAAATTATTAAGCATTTTGATTGTAATTTGTTAGAAACATGAGCATATTGGGCGGATAGTTCACCTTAACTCCATATTTTTTCCTTGAACGTCCATTTCTTATTGAGTAAAAAGTTGCCAACAGCCGCCGTGGCAACACCAATGATTAGCGCTGGTTCGTAGCTTACACCATAACTTTCTGAAAGCAGGTATACCATACCAAGCTGTACGAGTGCGCCAAGCGAGCTAAAGCCCAAGAATAGCCCATACTGGATTGCCGTCTTCTTGCCATTGAAATCCCTGTCCTCAAAAGTCCATATCTTGTTGAGGAAAAAGTTGGATGTAATGGAGAAGACTATGCCAACAATAGTCGCATAGATGTACCAGAGTTCTGGCATAACCGTCTTGAACAAAAGCGAGACGAGATAGTTAACAAGCAGCCCGGTTGCTCCAACGGTATAGAACCTGCCTGCCTTTGAAAGGAACCTGACAGACGCGCGCTTTTCATTTTGAGTTACCGTTTTGCCATACCGATATAGCCTCCAAACGGCCCTGAAATAGTCGATCATGACAGTAGAATCCAGCTTGCTTGTTCCCGCGCGCCTGTTGGTAAACGTATAAGGCACTTCTTTGATGCGTGCGCCTCTAGCTTTAACGAGGATCTCAAGGAGCATCTTGTAGCCTATGGCGTCAAACTTGATGCCTTCTATAATATTCCGCTTAAATGCAAAAAACCCTGACATGGGATCGTTCACTTGTATGCCGAGTCCGACCTGTGCTATCTTGGTCGCGCCCTTGCTCATCAGCCTGCGCTTGAATGGCCAGCCAATAACCGATCCTCCTTTTATGTATCGCGACGCCACCACGATGTCAAATTTCGAGTCCTTAAGTTCCTCGACCATCTTGGGAATCGTGTGAGGGGGATGCGAAAAGTCTCCGTCCATGACAACCACAATCTGGCCGGTTGCAGACTGGACTCCTGCAAGTATGGCAGAACTGAGGCCCAGCTTGCAGGGCCGCTTGATCACATGAATGTGCAGTTTCTTGTTCCTGACCTTGTGTCGGCTTGCAATGTCGCCAGTTCCATCAGGAGAATTGTCATCCACGACAATGATTTCTGCTTGCGCCTCTGCAGGAAGGGTCTCTGCGATGGAGTCTAGCATCTTGGTTATGTTTTGAGATTCGTTATATGTTGGAAGGACTATGGACAGCGGCACCTTGCCGGTCTTCAGCAGCTCTTCCTGCCTTGGCAGGTCCACATGCACCAATAGGGATACAGGTATAAATTTTTAGTCAAGAAATATCTGAAATGCCGCGCAAGGTTATGGTATATGGAACAGGTTGTTGTTTGCCTGCAGGCTGTACCAGTGTCGCTTGGAACAGTGATTTTGCAATATTCACTATCCCTAGTTTTATTTTTATGTGAGAATAGATCGAGACGGAGCTTCCAAGATATTCTCTTTGCTGTGACGAGACCGCGGTCTGTGCGATGTTCCTGCCATACTGATCGACTATGGTTGATGGGGCGTTTCTAACCATGTTTGTAACAACAACTGCACAGTCGATGTTTATGGCGGCAAGTGCCAGCTCGTGTAGATGCTTCATCACAGCAAGATGTCGAGCAGGACCCGAATATTCTGCTGAAAACAATGATGTCAAGCTATCAACGACAACAAGTTGCGGTCCAATTTCTGCTATCTTTCTTACTGCATTTTTCTGATCGTATGTAGTAAGCACTCTTACAAAAGTGATCCTGTCAAGAACACCCGGAGACCCGGAAATTTCTACAATGCGCTCAGGCCTGAAAGTACCTGCAGTATCCACAAAGATCGCCGTACTGCCATTCTTTGCGCAGTTCGCACAGAGGGTAAAGCAGAGCTGAGACTTGCCGGAACCGGCTTCGCCGTAAACGTCGGTTACCATCCCTGTACGCACTCCCCCTCCAAGCAGGGTATCCAATGCTTTAGCGCCTGTAGAAATCATTGTCAAAGTGGATCGAGATGATTTTTTGTCATTGTTGTGTAGGGAATACCCGCTTATGAACCTGCAGGCAAAGGAACCTTTTTATTCAAGCCTCGATTTGTTGAAAAGTGATTAGTTAGATTGTCTTCACCCTCATCACAGCAGCCAAAGCGTCCACTTTCTACACTTCAACGCGCAATAAACAGGAAGGTTGCTGTCAGGCTCAAGAGTGAGATCGAGTACAAGGGTCGGATGAACAATGTCGACTCGTACATGAACCTGATCCTGACAGATGCAGAGGAATTCAATGGTTCTGACGTGCTTGCAAACTATGGCAAGGTCGTCATCAGGGGCAATAATGTCCTCTTCATCAAGCTGGAAAAAGAATTCTAGTAGTCACATATGTGGTGTCGATTTACAAATGGCAAAACGTTGGCTGTTCACTTCTGAGAGCGTGACGGAGGGCCACCCTGACAAGGTGTGCGACCAGATCTCTGACGCTGTCTTGGATGAATTTCTCAGACAAGATCCCGATTCGCGCGTCGCTGTTGAATCAATGACAACTACCGGCATTGTATTTGTCGCAGGTGAAGTTACATCAAGAGGGAGAGTTGACGTACAGAAAATCGTCCGAGATACTATCCGGGATATAGGTTATGACAAGCCTGATTATGGTTTTGATTGTGATTCCTGTGCCGTGCTAGCAGCACTCCATGAGCAGAGTCCTGACATCTCAATGGGCGTCACAGCTACTTCAGACAAAGAGCAAGGAGCAGGTGACCAAGGGCTCATGTTTGGATTTGCCACCAACGAAACGCCCGAGCTCATGCCACTCCCAATTACCATGGCACATCAGCTGTCAATGAAGCTTGCAAGCGCGCGGAAGAAAAAAGAGCTGGACTGGCTGAGGCCTGACGGCAAGTCACAGGTTTCTGTAGTCTATGAAGATGGCGTGCCAAAGCGCATTGACACAGTAGTTATATCAACGCAACATGCGCCTGATATTGGGATGGGTCAGCTACGTGAAGAGGTCATCAACAAGATAATCAAGCCTGTATGTGGCAGCTGGATTGACGGCAGAACAAAGTTCTTGGTCAACCCAACCGGCAGATTTGTGATCGGCGGTCCACCTGGGGACACAGGGCTTACTGGCAGAAAGATAATTGCCGACACTTATGGCGGCATGGGAAGACATGGTGGTGGCGCATTCTCTGGTAAAGACCCATCAAAGGTTGACAGGTCTGCATGTTACATGGCAAGATATGTAGCAAAGAATGTCGTTTCCGCAGGGCTAGCTGAAAAGTGCGAAGTGCAGGTGGCGTATGCAATTGGTGTGGCAGAACCTGTGTCAATATTGGTAGATACTTTTGGCACAGGCAAAGCACCTGAAGAGGAGATTGAGGCCAAAGTGAAAAAGGTGTTTGATATGAGGCCAGCTGGCATCATAAGGACGCTTGACTTGAAACGCCCAGTGTACCGAAAGACTGCTGCATATGGTCATTTTGGAAGAAGTGGCGACGGGTTCACTTGGGAAAAGACAGACAAAGTTTCTCTTCTAAGCTAATGTTAAAAATGGCCCGGTGACATAGATTTTTCAGTTGTTAGAGGGCAAAGTTGCTATAGTTACTGGCTCCAGCCGCGGCATAGGCTTTGAGATTGCCAAGGAATTTGCCGCACGCGGGGCCGAGGTGATTGTATGTTCGCGCAAGTTAGGAGATGTGGAAAGAAGTGCCAGCATGATAAAAGGAAGAGCGTATCCTGAGGAGCTAGATGTAACAGACGCTGCTGGTGTGGCAAAATTCATCCGCCACATTGCTGAGAGGCATGGGGGCATTGACATCCTGGTCAATAACGCTGGATATCCTTTTGACCGCAAGGTCTGGACCAAGAAGTTCCACGAAGTTACCGAAGAGGAGTTTGACAACGTCATTCAGGTGGACCTGAAAGGGACTCTCCGGCTCTGCCATTATGCCATTCCGGTAATGATCAAAGGTGGAGGAGGCGTGATCATAAACATCTCGTCTACACCTGCAATATCTGGATACACAGAGGGCGCACCATATACAATTGCAAAGGCAGGTGTCATTGCGATTACAAAGCATATTGCACTTGAATATGGAATCAAGAACATCAGGGCATATACACTTGCGCTTGGCAATATCTCGACTGATGCCACATTCAAAGCGATGACTGTGACAGAAAGGAAAAAGGCAGCGATGGAAAACTCGATGAAGAGGTGGGGTGAACCTTCAGAAGTGGCTAAGGTTGCGGCAAGTGTGGCAAGCGATGACTTTGCTTTTGCCACCGGCAATACGATAGTAATAGACGGTGGGACGGTGTTGATATAACGATGTATGAAGATGACAGGGACTTGGAGCTGGCAGAGCGTGAACAAGAGCTCCCACCAGAGATCGAAGAAAAGAAGAGGAAGGGGTCCCTCAGGACAGGGTACACTACAGGCACAACGGCCACAGCAGCAACAAAGGGCGCGCTTTATGCGCTAGTAGGCAACAAACCAGTCGATCAGGTAACGGTGTCGCTGCCAAAGAATAAGACAGCGACGCTCAAGATCGCATGGACCAAAGTCGAAGGTAGTGGCAAGGTCACTAGCGCTGCGATAAAGGACGGTGGCGATGACCCAGACGTGACACATGGTGCAGAGATTTGCTCCACCGTCTCGTTGAACAATAACACAGGACAGATAAACATTGACGGCGGCAAAGGGGTTGGGAGGGTGACCAAGCCGGGACTAGGGCTTCCTATTGGCAAAGCAGCTATCAACCCCACTCCAATGAGCATGCTGGAGCAGGCAGTGCGAGAGGTCGCAGGTGAATATTTGAAAAAGGGTGGCATAGATGTCATAATTTCTGTTCCAAAAGGAGAGGAAATAGCCAAAAAGACTGACAATCCTAGACTTGGGATTCTCGGCGGTATCTCCATACTTGGCACTACCGGCATTGTCCTTCCATATTCGACTGCATCGTTTGCCGCTTCAATAAGGCAGAGCCTTGATATTGCGATAGCAATGGGCGCAGATACTGTAGTCCTTACCACAGGTGGCAGGAGTGAGGATTTTGCAAGAGAACTGTTCAAGCTGCCCGAACACTGCTTTGTGCAGATGGGAGACTTTGCAGGGTATTCCATAAAGCAATGCGCCATCAGGAACTTACGAGAAGCGATCATTGCTGGTTTTATAGGCAAGCTGACGAAAATGGCAATGGGTATCAAGCAGACACACGTCGCCGGCTCACACGTCAACATGGATTTCATGGCGCGACTTGCGGCCGAGTGCAATGCCCCGACAAGTGTGATTGAAGAGATCAAGGGTGCAAACACCGCTAGGCACGTGTCAGAAATAATTTCGAAAAACAATGTCTCTGGCTATTTCGATCTAGTATGCAAACGGGTTCATGAGCAGATGACCGATTATGCGAAGAACCCTCAGCTACAGATAAAGGTCGTCATGTTTGAATTTGACGGCAGGGTTATTGGCCGCTATTATCCTAGCTAGCGCTTTTTGTACTGTTCTTTGAGCATCTCTATCCTGCCGGCATGTTTTTCCTTGTAAGATGCTCTGCACTGGGTGCAACAAAAGAACCGCTCAAAATTGGAGAATTTCAGCACCTTGGGCTTGTCGTGGATAGGTCCGTCACAGAGATCGCACTTTAGCCTGATTTTCAGGCCATCTGTATATATGTGAAAATGCTTTTTCTGCTTCTTTAGTGTCCGCAGGGTGTCGCCAAGGTCATCTTTGCTTTTCTTATCTACTCTTGAAAAATCGATTTCGGGCCTGACTGCCCTTATGAGTCCAATGTTCACTAGTCGTTCGTATCTGGCCCTGACAGTCGGCGCGCTCACGTTGATTTCTCGAGATATCGCACGGAAGGACTTTCTGCCGTCTTCCATGAGTGAATTCAATATTGCGATGTCGGTGTCGTCAAGGTGAACCGGCAATAATTTTCATCTGGCGCGCCTGTCTTATAACCTTAGTTTGTTCTGATTTCGATTCTGCTACCTTCATAATTCTTATTCATGCTTGTATATGGATACTGTGCAAGATCATAGTTTAGGACATTTCCTTCAAAGGTCTTGACCGGTTGTGTTTCAGAATGCATCTGTCTAAGTTTCTCACCCATGTTCAGGTCGTTCTCTAGATGGTTGTCTGATATAACAATAATCTTTTCCGTCTGGACTGGATAGTAGAGCACATCAAGATAGTCTCGAAATGTGTTGTCTACATCAAAGACATAGATGTACATCCACGAATAAATCGGGTTTGCGATTATCGAAGTGTTATCATCTACAAGAGACAGAGCAAAAGCCGCCGCTTCCAATTGAGCTGATGTCATATCTGTAGTTATCAAGAGTACCGTGCTGAAAAACCCGAATGTTGCCACTGGCAGAAGTGTGCCAATCCTCGCGATGTTCTCTTTTGCAGCATTATTCTTCCCCCTGTCTGCCAAACGGCTCATCAGTAAAGCAGCGCCTATGCAAAAGACAGGTATGATAGGTATTATGTGAAAGTATTGAACATACCCAACAAATGACAGGAAAAGCAAGAATGGTAAGAGCCACAATAGTATGACTACATCTCTTTTTATCGCAGAATAAACGATTCCTGTTGAACCGATAGCGAGTAAGACCGGATCGATGATCGAAAATGGCACGACTACTTGACCTATTCTATCAGAGTTTCTGTTTGCTTGCCACAAGACATCGTTGACCCACAGATCAAATTGTCCCGTGGCAATGCTCTCAAGCGGCCATATCAGAGGTATCAAGACCACTGGTATTATCCACAAACCCATGTTCGAAAATTTTCTGCCGCTATTTGAATAGACGAGATAGCCGACAAGGGGAATCATGGTGACGATAGGAAGTTTTGTGAATATGGCCAGGCCCAAAAAAACACCTGATAATGCTATCAGTACATATCTGCGCCGATTAATACTGCTGTCATCGGTTCTTTCAGGGCCTTTCAAATAAACGGCAAACAATATCGAGGTCAAGAGGAATGGTAACAGGATCGAATCGAGCAGAATCCTCCGGACAAACCAGGTTACTGGCATTACTGCAAAAAGAATTGCTGCGATGAGGGCAACTTTGGAATTATAGCGCTTTTCTGAAATCTTGTATATCAAGAATGTGTCTATTATTGCAAGCAATCCCATCAGGACTCTTGGTGCACGATATAGGGACTCTATAGATTGGACATCTTCAGTCGGGTTCAGAGAATCAGGATACCCAATTACAGCTAGCGCGCCTGCAAGAAAAATCTGACCGAAAAATGGATGATCGTGGAAAAAGGCCTCTTGGGGGGTACCATATTCCAAAATATGCATTGTCCTTCTCATATAGATCCCTTCGTCAAAGAAGAGATCTGGAAACCCTGTTGGATTCCACAGATGAGTGAATGAAGAGAGGACAAGGGGTAACAATATCGTCAAACGCAATACCTTGTGCGTCCTTGCAACAGCTAAAAAATTCACTAGGGTTTCAGCTCAAGTAGAAGACATGCATTAATGAATTTTATCGAGATCGTTTCTATCAAATTGCAAAAGATTATTTTCTCTTGCATTTCTTGAATCTAGAGATGTCTAAGATAGCCGTGATCGCCATTACAAAGCATGGGATAGAGATAGCACGCAGGATAAAGCAGAAGATGCCTGAAGTTGAAATTTATGTCCCTGCAAAGCACAGCGATGGCGGAACAGACGTCAACTGGTTTTCAGAACAGAGTACGCAGCTAGTCAGCGACCTATTCAAGACACATAACGCACTGATCTGTATATTCTCACTTGGAGCAGTGATCAGAATGATCGCGCCGCATCTGGTAGACAAGAAGAGTGATCCCGCAGTCATTGTAATAGATGATAGAGCGAACCACGTCATCAGCGCGTTATCTGGACACTTGGGCGGTGCAAATGCACTAGCACGGCTGATTTCCTCATTCCTTGGATCGCAGCCAGTAATAACCACAGCGGCAGACGTCAACGAGACGATTGCTGTGGATCTAGTTGGAAAAGAGTTTGGATGGACTATAGAGAACTTTGAGAATGTAACCAAGACTAGCGCATTCATGGTCAATGGAGAGAAAATCGCAATTTACCAAGACGCAGGCGAAAAAAATTGGTGGCATGGACAACTGCCAAAAAATGTTGCCATTGTGGATAGCCTTGAGAAGATAAATTCGCTAGAGTTCAAAGCAGGACTCGTCATTTCAGACAGAGAAGTCTCCGACCCCGAAGTAAAGAGCAAATCCGTCATCTATAGGCCAAAATCGCTTGTGGTTGGAATTGGCCTTCACTGGGACACGAGCAAAGACGTTATCGAGTCAGGGGTCAAGGAGGTCTTCAAAGAAAAGGGACTTTCTCTCAAGAGCATAAGGAACATCTCAAGCATTAATCGAGGGGCAAGAGTGAAAGGTCTGGAGGAATTTTCAAAGCAATACGGAATACCAGTCGAAATCTATGACAAAGAAGAGCTTGCATCGGTGAGCGTTCCAAACCCTTCTGATACTGTGCAGAAGTTCGAAGGAACGCCCAGTGTGTCTGAAGCATCATCGCTTTTGAGCTCTAGGGGCGTATTGATTGTCCCCAAACAAAAGTTTCCTCCAAATCTCACGGTGGCAGTATCAAGGATAGTATAAATTTCAAGCGATCGTCGTGCCTATTGTAATAAATACACTATTCCTTTTTCATTGGCAACTAATTTTAAATAGTTCAATGTGCTATTATAATTCTGACATGTCAGAACCAGTAATAATGCACTGGGAACGTGTCATACATAAGAACGTGCGGTCAAGCGACGGAATGGATATTGGAAACATCATTTCGGAATCGGACGACACCTTTACCGTGATGCAAGGCGCAAGCCGTGAGTACAACATTCCAAAAACGACCGTGGATGGATTTAACGGATCAGAGGTCTTTCTATCGATACCATATAGAGAAGTCATGAAGTATAAGGTAGCTTAGCTACTGCTACCTTTCTCTATTTTTTGTGGTGTTCATATATTGATTCGATCATGGTCTCTGTTTGAAGATAGCGGAAGTTCTTTTTGATCTTGCATTAGTGCTAGAGGGTCAATCATGTAGTTCATGACGGCTCGCAAGTATGAACATCTGCTTTCAAACTTCAGAACAATAATACGTGATCACCACGCTAATATCTGTCAGAAAAGGATGACACGGGCAATTCTTTAATCATTTGTTGCACCTTTTCCTTATATTCCTGTTTGCAATTCTAAATCATCGTGGATGCAAGGGACCGGCCTTCCTTGACGATTGTGCGGATTGGAGTGTTTGCAGTTGTCGCCGCAATTACAATATCTGCAATGATAGCTGTCTATGCATTCTATATTGTGCCACCGGTAGACCGTCAGCTCGGTGATAGCAGTACCCGTCTTGACGAGTTTGGGATAAAGGAACTTTACGAGTCTGCAACAACTGGTGGAAGAACATGGATCTCAACTTGGCACAACGGGGTAGCGAGAACCTTTGGCAATTCCAGGAACGATCCTAGTGATCCATTGTTCGTAACTTCCAAGAACGGTGGCGGTCTTGGTGATGGTTCATACAAGACTGACGGCAACGGTATTCTAAGGATCTCCGGACAGTACCCCAGAATGTATGTCTACGACCAACATCAGGATTGGCGCAATGTCGAGATAACCATTTACGCACAGAGAGTCGCAGACACAAACATAGCTTGGGCGGGTATTCAGGCATACGCTCGTACAAATCATGGAGCGATTGGTGATGAGGAGACGGGAGCCTGTGATACAAGAGGTTATGGCGCACAGTTGACTTATTCCGGCCAGTTCCTCTTTGAAAAGGAAACAAACCATCACAGCTCAAATGGATATGCTCAGGTAGCGGAAAGGACAATCTGGTCTAGCGGGATGCCAAAGAACACTTGGATCGGATACAAGTTCGTCGTTAGTGATCTCAGCAATGGCAATGTCAAGCTAGAGGCATACATGGATACCACAAATGGTTTGAATGGTGGAACATGGACAAGGATTGCAGAGTTTATTGACAACGGCTCTAACTTTGGCGTTGACAACAGCAGCTGCGCGCCGGGGGTGAGTGCGGGATTGCCTCTCACTGCGTCAAATGACAGACCGGGTTCGGAGACAGGTAGGCCAAACGTTGCGGTTTATTTCAGGAGCGACGGTGTGGGCGATGACGGTCTACTTTACAAGTGGGCAAGTATCAGAGAAATCGAACCGCTTGCCTAGGAAGACATTGCATGTTCTTCAGCAAATTGGACGGATGGTTTCTCCCTTGATTATTTTGCTGTAATAATTGCGGGACTAGTAACTTGAAATAAACATGATTTTGTGGAGGCAATTCAAATTGATCTCCCTCCAAGTTACGCGATTTTTTGCCGCGAGGGCAATCATGAAATCTGGCGTCTCCGTATCGCAGTTGGACAACTTTAACATCTTGCCATTCTTGGAAAAAGAATGGCTTTCAAATGCCAATAGGGCAGTGATAGATGGAAGCAAGATTGACTGACAAGAACCCGATAGACTGGATAAAGGAAATGAATGGAAATAGCACCATGGGCTGTTTCGCACCGCCTAGCTGTTAATACAATCAACCAAGATTATCATGGCAAAGAATCTGCTCTGAGGGCAAGTGGAAACATGACTTGTTCTTCCTCAATGAAGTGGTTTCTCAGGTTCTGGACAAATTTCGTCACTTCTTGTTTTGCCTGCTGTTGTGGCATTGATGCCAGCGTTGGGATTGTCTTCTTGATGAAATCTGCAATCCAGTTGTGCTCTTGTGCGATCTTGATAGACTCTTCTGACTGCTGTCTTGCTTTGTGCATAATGACTCGTATGACTCTTGCTTCTTCTTCTACTGCATGGCGCACTATCGGCCCACTCAACTCCTCCAATATCTTCATTGATTGATTGTTGAATGTGTCAGCCGCATCCAGCTCTGCCAGCTTGGATTCAAACTGCCTGTGTTCTCTTTTCAGCCGTTCTATCAAGTCAGGTATCGGCTCATCAAAGTTTATCCTGTAGCTCAAGTCAATCTCCTCTCTACTGAGTTCTTCATCTGCTTTATCTCTTGGCATTGCACTATTGGCTAATCTGGAAATCTTTTTTTTACATTCTTGGAATAGCCCATGAGGTGCCCTTTTAGCAATGCTATTACAAGAGCAGGATCCACACCCCTTGGACAAACGTGGCTACCAGAGCCTGCAAAGTGGCAGCGCCACACCCCGTGGCTTGTGTCTACAAGGTCAAGTCGCTTCTTCAAACCATTGTCTCTGCTGTCTGCAAGATATCGGCATTCTTGGGCCAAGGCCTGTGGTCAGGGAAATTTTGTGTCAGTCGCTACTGTCGGGCACGCAGAGTAGCAAAGACCGCACTTTATCCAATGTGAGAACTGCAGATACTTGTCCACGTCTTCAGGAGTCTGCAAGAATTCCGATGCAATCCTGCCATGCGCAATGTCCACTTCTTCATTCTGAATTTATGGTTGCATGCTGCGGTGATGCTCAAAAACGTGTCTGAGAAGTCGGTCGCCAAATCACGGATGAGGGGAAAGTTTGTCAGAGGCTCGCATGTTATCGAACTTCCGCCCAAGTCAGATATTTTGGTGTAGCACACAAGGCGAGGAATTCCATTTATCATAATACCACGCGAGCCACATGAAGCCATCCTACAGGAGAAGCGGATGGCAATGCTGTGGTCAAGATGGTTCTTGACATAGAGCAAGGCATCAAGCACTGTGGTCCATCTCTTTGCTGGAACGTCAAATTTCTCATAGTGATGGGACTCTCCACTCGAAACTCGATTTGCTCGAAAGACATTCAGCGTCACTTTGCGATTGGTTTCTCTATGCTTGACTGGCGGTTCGCTCAAAGTCATTACAAAAAGCCGCTCTCTACATGCGCGCTACCACAAGATAAAAGGATTGAGAACATCAAGCAATCAAGTGCAAGCACGTCATCCGGATCAGTTATTAGTAATCCCGATCATACTTCTTCCAGTATATGCCAATCGACCCAGACTTTCCAAAGAACCACCAGGTGATAGGTAAACACAAGCACGCAGACGGCGAGCATTTCCATTTTGTGTGGGGACCGGGCAGGGCAGCCGAAGCTGCTGAAAACGAGGAAGTGAGAAAGGCCTACGAAGCCCGGGGAGAGGAGCTTGTACCGCTAGGAGTCCACGGAACCATGGTTGCGCTTGACTGGGACTCGTGCATAGCAGACGGCGCGTGCATAGAAGCCTGCCCAGTCCAGGTGTACCAGTGGTACAGGAGCGAGCAGGACGTACCGGCGATAGAGATGCAGAATGGTACAAGCGCTGGTACCGGAGATGACCACTCCCGTGATGGACGCAAGGACTATACGGACAAGTCAGACCCAACCAGGGAACACGACTGCATATGGTGCATGGCGTGTGTTTCAGTATGTCCCACGCAGGCAATCAAGGTTGACCAGTCCAACCTGGAGTTCCACGAGAAGGCTGCCGGAACGTTCAACGAGGCTCTGGCTAAAGGTAGCGCACCGCCACCCCACGCGCACTAGAAATCAATCCACCCCCACCCATTCCCACCACACACGCGCACAGACGCGCGCGTACACACAGACGTACAAAAGAAGAGGAGCTAGAGTGACTGTCAGGGAAGGCAATAATCGCTGTTGGCAAGCAATACAGTGATGTGCTTATGAGCTATGAACGTAAACATCAAGAATTCATCTGCGGTTCTTGCACACTAGCAGAAGCGCTTGTATGAGACTGATTGACTCGCAACCTATTGATCACGATATCGGTTTCAAATGATCCGTGTCTCCTCTATAGATGAGAACAGAATAAGGAAAGATCGCGATCAAGCAGCTTCGCTGTCTTTACTCGTCTCTGACCAGATAAGCGTATTTTGGCGTCTGTAGGCCAGGAGGAATCCAGCACCACCGGCGATCACGCCTGCCAGTAGCACAAGAATCGACACCGCTATCGGTTCTACATACGGAGCTATTATCTCGTGCGCTTGGCCCGCGTCAAGTCCTCGGCCCCCAACATCCGGAGAGAGCATAGCAGCCCCTCCTTGGTAGCCAGCAAGCATCAACAATGCTGCTGCGACTGTTACGCCAGCATTCATCAGTATTAGATGTGTCCACGCCAGTGCGTTAGCGCCACGGCGAAAGCCGTTGTCATCATGTCTCACTCCAAGATAATGATAGAACAGGGAGGAAACAGCCACGCCTATCACTCCTACAACTATGTATATCATATATCCGAAGGTAAACCAAGTGCCAGCACCACCTCCCGCTATAACTCTTGACACTTCTGGCTTTATGATCGATATTTGTCCAATAACGAGAAATATTGTAAGACCTGCCACTCCAGCTCCTTGGACTATGGCAGCTGCCATGAACCTTCTTGCCCACACATCATCGGCATCACCACCATGTCCTTTGCGAGAAGGGTCGTTATTTGAGGTTCCACCTCTCCTTTTTCCGACATCATCCATATGGGTCATTGGCGTGCATTACTTATTATCAGTTCAGCGTATACTATGGGCGGTGTAGACACATGGATTAAGTGTGGAATGACCATTCAATCTAATGAACAGGGTTGAGCAAGAAGAGAAAAACAACAACGACTCCACAGATATAGAATACCCACATAGCCCTTTTTTGAATGGTACATTTCGGTCGCGAAGGATTATGTCCTAAGATTGTAGTAAGTATCTCGAGCAAGTCATTCTCAAGCAAGGAAAAATCCGGCCTTGAACCATTCTTAAACTTGATGAAGGCATTCTACAAATGTCAAGGGATGTACTGTCAAAAGCAAGAAGGGATGCAACTATGTCCTCACGGTTCAAATCAATTGTAGTTAAGAATATTCAATCTTGCCGTGTAATGCGTACATTATGCCCTTGAAGAGTTTGTCGAGATCAACCAGCTTGAGGTTACGAACAATCTGGCATTGATTGAATACAAAAGTACTAAAGGAATTCGATGTTGAGTGACTTGATCTTTTTTCCACTTACAGGATCATCTTCAAATTGAAACGTGAATTTGCCCTTTACCTTGTCTCCCTTCTCAAATGTTATCAACGCTATCACCGTGTTGGGCCTGGTTGATTTTTCAATCTTTATTGTACGTTGTAAGCTGCTATTTGCCATCATTGCTACCTTAAGAAATGGCTCTATTGAGGACCTGCCTTTCAATCCTCCGCTTATGTTACTAAATGGTTCGTGGACTACTGCGTCATAATCAAAAAGATCCAGTATGCCGGAAAGATCCTTGGTGTCAATGCATTTGAAGTATCGGCGGATTACTGCCTCGCCATCAAATGGCGGCATCTGCGCTTTAACTTTAGGCTTCGTGGATATTATTCACCCTTTTGCTACTCCTGATAGGAGCATTAGACTAATAACAACTAGGAATGCACTGCAATGCAATGTTATGTTACCACAGCACGACTTCTGCCACGGTAGTATTTGCAGTAGTGCTGATTTCGGCCTTGACGTTGGCTAGATTCTGGAATATGAGAGCCAGTAGCTCCTTTGTAAAGAGAGACCAGTTTTCTCCTAGCTCGTGTTGTATTATAAAGACATGTTTTCTGGCCCCTTCTAGCTTGTGATCAGCCTTTATTCCTGAGACTTTCATGTATTCCTCCAACACTGCTAAAACTACCCACAAATTGTACTGTCTTTTCATAAAGAGAACTGAGTCTTTCATCAGTCCAAATGCCAGCTGAGCGGCTTCTTTTATGATTTCATCACGGTAGCGGTCTATGTCCTTTATGCCACTGCTTTTTGCAACGGATATAGCTCTATCGATAAGGTCAGACAATATCGCCTTTGGAACAGGCATCATGCCTATCTTATTTTCAAACCGGTCCCACTCAGCATATCTCTTGAGAACTTGGTTCACCAGCACGTTGAGTGATATCTCTCTATTGTCCGCCTCTGATTGAAGTTCGTCCACTACGGCGGAGTCAAGCCTAAATGTAACGCTGCGTGTTTTCTTCGATTGCGGGGTGCCATCTGAGATACCGCCAATCGTGCCACCTTCTGACATTTTAGGTAGTAATCGTATGAAATGAGCGTATTAAAAGGATTCCAATAGTACACAGATATCAGAACTGCTGCAAGGAGACAGACCCTCTTTACCACTGACGAAGGTCCCCTTCCAGCAGCCCACTACCCAGGTGAAGTCTGTCGATATGCTTTGAAAGCTCATCCTTGCTAGGAAATTCCGAGTGACAATATGGACAGACTATACGCGACAAACGATTATCTACTGGAAGCTCGACCTCTGCCAGATCTAGGGCCTTCTCCACGCTGTTGCCCACTATTGACCTAAGGGTTAGCATTCCAACGACTTTTCCACCTTCTTCTGTGACTGGCAATCTTCGGATAAAATTTGCCCTCATTAACTCAACTGCAGCTTTTAGACTGCGATTGCCATCGATTGTTATAAGAGGTGTGCTCATTACAGCTTTCAAAGGGGTCTTGAAAGGCCCTCTATTTTCTGCAACAACGCGATACAGTATATCCTTTTCTGTCACTATTCCAACACAAGATTTCTTCTCTGCGTTGCCTACCAAGACGCTCATGACTCCTTTCTTGCGCATCTCCTTAGCAGCTTCAGCGACAAGCGTCGATTCTCCTAGTATCACAATGTTCTTCTCCGCCAGGTCTATCGCTTTCTTCGAGACAAGATTGTTATTCTCAGCAGTCATTTCCATCTCCCCATAGGCAGTAAGAGCCGATCCGTCATATATTGTGGATGTATGCAGTGCAATGCACTACATTCCCAGAATTCAGAAGAATCCCAGATTCGTCGTGTGTATCAACCACCGCACCCATAATGAAAGAAGATTAGTCACTCGCTGTATGAAGTTGTAGGCAATGCATCGAAACGCCAGCTCCTCACTGTTCTGTGGTCTGACCAATACTGACGTCAAGTGTATGCATGGAGCTTTCCGCTCAGAAATAAACCAAGCAGTTGACGGGCCAGGAGAATGACAGTTCATTGGAGCTGCAATAATTATCCCACGATGCCGTCTTCAATTGCAATGCACTGCATTCTTGACCTTTAAATAAAATTTGGCTGCAAGTGGCTGCTGTATATGAAACAACGACCACGACAGCAACAAAAGCGGCAGACTAGGAAAAAATTGTTAAAGGTTGGCAGCTTTATGAGTTCGCCGGTCATCTCGGCCAGACCAGAAACAAGTCTTCTCGATGCCGTAGATGCTATGATAAAGAATGGCATAGGCACAATCGTAGTTGTAGATGGTGAGAGAGTGGTTGGCGTAATTACTGAAAGAGAATTATTGCACCATCTTGTTCTGAACAAGACCGTACCAAACAAACAGTTAAAGTATCTGTTGACGAAAAAGTTTGCCAAGGTAACTCCGGAAACATCCATTCTTGATGCGGCAAGAATAATGATATCCAAGAAGGCCAGGTTACTCGTATTCCAGAAAGACAAACGAACTGGTGTAGACCAGTTAGTAGGCATAATTACAGCATCAGATCTTGTCAGGGCATTTCTGAAAGCAGACAACAAAAAGAATCCTCCAATCGAAAAGGTCATGACGAATACGATATTTACGATCAGTCCAGAAAGTAGCATCCTTGCTGCGGTCAAAATGATGGTCAAGAAGAGAATAGGGAGTGTGGTGCTAACAACCAATGGACCGCCTTATGCTATATTTACTGAGAGAGACCTGCTTAACAAGGTCCTGGCTGGACAGCGTATAGATATTGAAGAAAGGGTCGGTGACTATTGCACCTACCCAATTGTTACTGCAAGAGTTGGTATTACCGCAAAACGTGCCGCAAAGATTATGCTTTCGCGCAAGATTAAGAGACTGCCGCTAACAATAAAAGGCAACAAGATTGTTGCCATGGTTACTGCCAGAGACTTGGTAGAGGCGTTCCAAAGGAGTAGATAAAGAAAAATGTCGTCCACACCAACAAGCGACATAAACCTTAGGCAAATAATCGTGCCTCTAGATGGTTCCGAACCATCATTTCGGGCCGCAAGATATGCCATCAAGATTGCCAAGATGGCAAAAGCAGAGATAATTTTCATGCATGCCGTCGTAAAGCCGCCCTACATAGAATACAAAGGAGCAGGCATAGCGCTCATGCGCTACATAGACGAGATAAAACAATATGCAGAAACATGGTACAAAACTGTTGGAGACATAGCGTCAAAAGAGGGTGTCAAATTCTCAACAGACACCATCTTGGATGTAGTTTCAGCAGCTGAGGCAATAGTCAACTACGCCCAAGACAAAGAAGCCGATCTGATAGTCATTGGCACAAAAGGGAGAAGCGGGATAAAACGTGTACTTTTAGGAAGCGTCGCAAGCGGAGTTGTATCCCATGCGCAATGCCCAGTTCTTGTTGTAAGATAATTGAAATGGCACAGCGTCAAATGATTGAGAAAGAACAAGGATAACATGATATATGTTGACGGTCAGCTAGCCTTAGTGCAATTATGTTAAGTCGATATCGATAATACAAGAACTCTAGCTGATAATGGCGCGGTGCGAGAATGACGGGCAAAAGAAAAATTCTTTAATTATTGTTCTTCGAAAAAAGAGAACTCATCAGCACAAAGATAGGTGGAATGAAGAAGAAATATGGTTCAAGAAGGCGATGTCTCGGCACTGCCAAAACACCAACAGATGCCAATTTCCGTGCTAAGTGAAGGAACTATAGAAACTAGAGGCAATCAAGCTCAGCGCAATAATATTACAGCGGCAAAACTCATTGCAGAGTTAGTAAAAAGTGCACTTGGCCCAAGAGGCAGGGATAAGATGCTTGTCGGCCCTGCAGGTGATGTCACAATAACAAATGATGGTGCAACTATTTTGAAAGAAATAGAGATCGAGCATCCGGCGGCAAAGATGATGGTCGAAGTAGCCAAGTCCGTCGATAACGAAGTAGGCGACGGCACCACATCGGCAGTCGTCCTTGCGGGTGCCTTAGTCGAAAGAGCAGAGGATCTAATATCACAGCGCGTACATCCAACAGCCATTGTGGAAGGTTACCAGATGGCTTCCGAGAAGGCCGTAGAATTCATGAAAGAAGCGGCAACTGAGCTCAAAGACCCGCTTGGAGAAAAAGATAGAGAAACCCTCATCAAGATCGCGCAGACATCAATGGCATCGAAACTGGTTTCGACAGAGTCGGCAGATCTTGCAAGGATTGTAGTTAAGGCCGTTTTGGATGCTGCTGAGGAACTAGGACGAGGAGAAATATATCGTACCAATGAAGGAAGTCAAGAAGGAGGATACGGATCCAAGGTCGATGCCGATAACATCAAAGTAGATAAGAAAGCTGGCGGTTCATTGCATGACACCCAGCTTGTTCGCGGGATCTTTCTTGATAAAGAAGTTGTCCATGGCGGCATGCCAAAGAGAATTCAAGGGGCCAAGATAGCACTTCTCAGTGCTCCTATGGAAATTGAAAGGACAGAGGTGAGCACTGAAATTCGCATATCTGATCCTCGAGAGATGCAATCGTTCCTAGAAGAACAGAACAGAGTGCTCAAGGGCATGGCAGACAAGGTTGTTGCCGCAGGAGCAAACGTTGTGCTGTGTCAAAAGGGAATCGGCGATGTCGCACAGCATTACCTAGCCAGGGCCGGAATCCTAGCTGTTCAAGACATAGGGGAATCGGACATGTTGAAGCTAGCAAAAGCAACGGGAGCGATAGTTGTAAACAACATCGGTGAGCTTTCAGCTTCAGACTTGGGCTCTGCAACTCTGGTGGAAGAGCGCAAAGTCGAAGCTGACAGGTGGGTCTTTATTGAAGGCTGCAAGAGCCCAAAGGCTATTTCCATTCTTATTCGCGGAGGCTCTCAAAGGGTTGTGGACGAGGCTGAAAGGTCAGTGCACGATGCAATCAGGGTCATCCGGGATGTGGTTGAGCATCCATTCATTATTGCAGGAGGGGGTGCGCCGGAGGCACTAGCTGCACACAGGCTGCAGCATTGGGGCAGGTCACTCTCTGGAAGAGCACAATTGGCAGCATCCAAGTTTGCTGACGCACTTGAAACCATACCGATAACCATAGCCGCGAATGCGGGCATGGATCCATTAGATACACAGGCACAGCTACGCTCAAAGGTTGCAGAATCAACAGCAAAAAAAGAAGAAAGGAAGGCGAAATATGGCATTGACGTGATTGACGCAAAAGTGACTGATGTCGCAAAGCAGAACATCATGGAGCCGTTAGTTGTCAAAGAACAGATCATCAATGCTGCTACGGAAGCAGCCAGTATGATCCTTCGAATTGACCAGGTAATTGTAGCTTCGAAACCAAAGAGCACGGAAGATGCCAGCAGCGATGGCTAGGGCAGAATGTGACGAGGAAGTACTAGTAATTTTAGAGAGATGAGTGACGCTGAGCAGAGCGTCATCACCATCGTCGTCGTCTGCATTTCCTGATAAAGTGTCATACTATGATCTAATGAAACATCCATAATCACAGGGACAAAGAAGAACATATCTTGCACTTGCTATTTTATTCCGGCTGCATGGAGTAATCCGGATAAGACATCCTCGAAACCAGGGTCTCACAATTTCGATCACATAGTCTCGAAATCCGGGCGGGTAAACACGCCTTCCGTCGACCCTCTCTTATGTCAATCCCGTTATTCTCTCCTGATGAAATTTAAACTGACCAGAAAGAAGAGGATACAGGTACCTTGCGAGGTTCGCATTATGGCTAATAGGCCAAGCATGAGTACGCGAGAGCAACAGCGATACCCGTGTGAAGTACATAGAAGGAGCAATGAGTTCAACCTCCACGCCCGTTAGACGCCATGCATTACGCTACAAGGCGCGGAAAGCCAGAAGATCACGTCGTCTTTGCAGAAGAGACCACCATTCACAGTGCCACAAGACTGCAATCGTGAAAGAGTTCATTCAGCAACATTGGATGCTGAAAGTAAAGATGCTTCCAAAATGAAAGAGGGTGCCAAACCTCAGCCTGTGGAGGGCAAGGTGAACGGGCCCTTGAGGCCTGCTGCATATACCAGAAAACAACAACAACAACCGTTCCTAATTGCATATCAATGATGTATCAGTCAAAAGCGGGCGCAGATTCATAAGAAAAAATGCATTGGAGTTGCTACACTTGAGCTAAATCGGAAGTGACAACTTGCCAAAATATTCTTGCATATTCTGCTCAGACCTTATTTTTGCTACTATTTCGTTCTTTGTCTCTTCTGTGAACCACTGTGCAATTGATTTGGCAATACCATTCTTGTCGCAGAACGCGATCATATATCCGGCATCCTCCTTTACAACAGCATAGAGGTTCTCTTCTCCAACTGGCTCCCATTTGTTGTCCTTGTTGTCCTTCAATGCGAGCGCGGGCATTGCATGTCCTGCATATCGTTCCAGCAATTCTTTTGCCGCTTTGACACGCTTCTCGCCCATCTTGAGAGCCGTGAAATACTGCATTGTTACTTATTAGCGAATTTGGGTTTTAAAGTGTTTAGGATTTCACTGACAATGTCGCCTTCGTCGCCTACGGCATTCTTCGCAGATTCGAAGAACGGTGCAAGTAGTTTGTCTGCATAACCTTGCTTTGCATAGTATTCTGCTTGCAATGCCATTTCGAGCTTGTCTATCCGGTGGACGAACCTTGCCACGTCACTCTTGTCTTGCAGATATTCGTCCCAGATTTTTTCATACTCTGTTCTTATTTTCCCGGGGAGGCCCGACAGGATCGAATTCATCGCCTCCTTTTCCTGAGCCAGTTTCTCCTCGACCGTGACGTCGCCGGGCATATAGTCACCAACGATTGACTCGGCAAGATCGTGCAAGATGACCATCTTCATCGCCTTCTGAGTGTCAAACCCGAGCATGTCAGATAACAACATCACCATTGCGCACATTGAAAAGCTGTGGTCTGCAACCGATTCGGGATCCTTGATTTTTACCTTTGAAACCCAGCCGGCGCGCTTGACAGACTTTAGCCGCAAAACCGATTGAAAAAAAAGAGACAGGTCGTCTGCTACCATTTCCTAGAGTCGCCTTCAAGCAGCCCAGAGCCATGATGAATCCTATCTATGTGCTTTGAAAGCTCTTCGTTATCCTTGAACTTGGATGCGCAGTAAGGGCAACTGGACTCTTCTTCCTTGTTGGTCGCCATTTGAGGAAGAGAGCGTGACACCTGACTTTAAAGCTAGCGAATAGTAGTCCATTGGCCTAGCGCCGACTGAAGCATTCTATGCAACCTACATCTCGCCTCCTTGTCCACAAAGGCAAACATAAGATCAGCGAGACATGCAACTACCGCAGTCACCGCAGCCATTAATATTGAGATAGCCGGTGCTATTGGTACGCTATAGATCTGACCCAAAGTCCACCCAACAAGCTTTCGTCAATTTTGGGATTTTGATGTGGAGTACGCTATGGAATCGTTGACAGAAGGCTCTACTTCTTACCAGTACTGGTTTTCCAAGCTACATCGGGCACCCCAATCCTCTTGTTCGCAAGCCTCGCTGAGACAAATAACAAATCAGAAAGTCTATTGAGATAGACGATTATTGCGGGATTAACCGTCTCGCATTTTGCGAGTGACACTACAGCAGTCTCGGCCCTGCGCGCCACCCCTCTTGCCTGATGCAAGAGCGAAGCCTCAATGCTTCCTCCCGGCAGGATGAAGAAAGTTATCGGCGGGAGCTCTGCTTCAAATCTGTCGATTATGGGCTCAAGCATAGAGGCCATGTTTCCGCTTGTGCGAGGGGTCCCGCTTGGTTTTGGATATGTTGGATCCGCAAGATCTGAGCCGATTACAAACAGATCGTTTTGCACCTGCACCAAAACATCCACGAGATCTGAAAGCAGCTGATGCTGCCTCTCGCTCTTTTGCCTCAGAAACGAGATCGCAAGACCAATGCAGGAGTTCAGCTCATCGACCGCACCGTACGCGACGATCCTCGGATCTGCCTTGCTCACCCGTATTCCGCCAATAAGTCCAGTTTCGCCCATGTCGCCTGTCTTGGTGTAGATCTTCATATGCAATCGGAGAAATGAGTTAGATGATGATTTAAGAATATAGCTTGAGATGGAAAACAGAACCACTGTATTAAAATAGTCCTCTGAAAATCCCATTCCCTAATATGAAGAAGGTTGCGGTGGTTGACGACGAGCCTGATATTACCACTGTCCTGAAGAGAGGGCTCGAGCACCACGGCTTTTCAGTTGACGTCTTCAACGACCCACATGCCGCGCTTGTCAGTTTCAGACCGGGTCATTATGACCTGATGATAATTGACATCAGAATGCCCAAGCTGAATGGGTTTGATCTGTACAGAGAGCTCAAGAAAAAAGGACGCGGACGTCAAGGTGTGTTTCCTTACTGCATTTGAAATCTATTACGACGAGTTCAGAAAGATGTTTCCGAATATTGACGTGAGGGCATTCATCCGAAAGCCGATCAGCATATCAAGTTTAGTTAGCCAAGTGAATGCAACTCTCGAGTCTTAGAAAAATTAAGGGTAGATTGTGAATCTTTTTTGGCGCAACGGGACAAGCATCATCGTTATCATCTATGTACCTTTCTCAAACTGCTCCTTGAGGTATTGTATCAGCCTTATCGCGTCAATTTCTTTCAGGCTTCTCCTGTTTGATGCGATATAGCTTACAAACGAGTCGATCTCGCTAGCAAGACTTGGATATTTTTTCTTCGACTCCTCGACAATGTGTGCATAGTTACGGTGCGGGAAATAGATCTCTTTGGCAACTTTGGTGACTGCGCCTTTGGTCTTCTTACTTATGATGCCTTTCTTGTGCGCAAGAAAGAGGTTGTAGCGTATGTCTATCATGGCCTCTGACTGGAGCCGGTAGTCGTCGCCTTCTTGTGCAAACGTGACTGCCACTTCGTCGTCGGCGTTTACCTTTCCAGACTTGTATAGCTGGAATATCTTGCCAATTCCCACCATGCCAAACTTTTCAAGCTCGACTGCGCGCAACGCGCCGAGGCTAGCCGCCCCAGCCAGAAGGACGCCAGGCCTTCTTGCCAGCTGGTACACTTCGATTGGTGTTGGAGGATAGTCCTGCAGGAACACGCCGTCCACAAAGCCTACCATAGTGACCTTTGGGTCTGCTGCCAGTCGCAAAAAGTCGCCCTTCTTTGCAGGGGGCCTATAATCTGCATCAAAGATTTTTCTTGCCTTTTCGTGGCTCAGCGACGGCCCTAGGAATACTATTGGCTTCCTTTCTTCCATTGCCCAAAACACGCCCTTGCGCGCATACCCATCACTGATTTCGTTATCTTGAAGGTCTCAAGACCCGGCACTATTGCCCTGACAACAGGGATTCCGATGTCTGAGTTTGTGAGATCAACGATTATCACTTGAGTGAGCCCCGCAGCTTGGAGCCGCGACAGCAAAAGCTTGATGTCGTCAAGAATGTCTTCGTTAAAGAATGTCTCAACTTCAGAGAACTTGATCTTTCTTGACGACGGCATGAACTGCCATGCGCGCCGGTCGTCCGTGTTCTGCTCGCCGTACTTTATCTTGCGCAGATCGTCCCTGGCACCCTGTATGTTGGCTGCCCTTGTCTGCGACACCTCGGTTATGGCCCGCAAAAGGGCTATCCTTGCGTCCGGGTGTGTGCCGTGCCCCTCAGCAAGGTAGCCGTAGTCGTGGGTGACCCACTCGACGCTGCTGGCATTGAACGTAGGGATTCCGATGTCAGAGGTGATGTCCTTTATCGTTAATGAGATGCCCGCCCTCTCGAACTTTTCGACGAGGTTTCTGACAGGCTCAAATTCAATGTCTGAAATGTCGACGTCAGGAAATACGCTTGGATCGTCCACGAACCTACCAGCAGGAATGGGGGGCACCTTCAATCCCGCGGAGCTCAGTGAATGATGTACTGTCCTCAAAATGTGGAATGGGATCGCACTTGCTCTCAGCTCAGCAAGGCTAATAGCGTCCCTCTCGATTACTTCGCAGAGCGCATGGCACACTGCTTCCTCCATCACGTTGCCAGATGCAAGCCCGTTTGTGTGAAAATACGCATAAGGGTTGACGGCAGGCGGAGAAGGTGTGTAGCGAAAGAGCGCCACTGATGCTGGAACCATCACCTCTTCATCATTTGCAATGTCGTAGCCCGGCAGCCAGTCCATCAACATGTCGTCGCGGTATTCAAAGCGCGTTGGTTCGACGATTTTGTCAGGGTGCAGAACCTTGTGTGTCTTTGATAGGTCGGCATAGCTCGACCTGACGAATTTCCGTGATCCGCCCGAAGGAAGTGATGAATATCGCTCGATGCTCTCCATCAAGGCGCTCGCCATTGCATGCTCTCTGGTAGGACCCTTGCCGCTATAAACCCAGATATAATCCTCTGTGCCGGGCAAGACTGAAGAGTAGTTCGGGATGCGAAGCACATCCATGTCGGTAATGTCTGCAAGCCGGGTAACACCTATCCTCCTCGAAATCGGGATGACCTTTTCCAGAGTCTCTTGTGCCGGCCTAATTCTGGATGTGCCTTTTATAGTCCACTTTTTCGTGCTCTGCAGCTGCACCAAATAGAACCCTTGCTAGAGTTCATATCAAGCTTTCTTCCTTGGAAAATCGTGAAGCTCTGGGTGTTGGCATCGGAGGCATGATCTCGGCTCTGCCTCTGCGAGATAGTTGATGTAAAAACACTTTGCGCATTGGAGTCGCGCTAGCCTGCCGGGCATCCTCAACTCGTTGCCATCCTGCTCGAGTACTTTTCTTGAAACCAGGGTTTCCACTACAGGCTCCATCAATTGTGAAAGCTGTTGGAGGTCTGCATTCCTGTACCTCAGGTAAAGCGTCGCCATGTCGCTTGGGAGAGACTCTTTCCTAAATGAGCTCTTGTCGGCGTTTGACTGCCTGAACAGATGATCGCGGAGGTACCATTCCAACTCGCTTGTAGTTGTCATATCAGACTGCGGATAGCAAATGCAAAATGACAATATTTAAAACATGTCTCGCCCGACTCGCGAGTTGATTTGGCGTAAAACGTGGTTTGTTGCATGACTCGGAGGAAATCGTCATTGCCGAAGGTTTTTTGTACCAAGAACGAACGTCAGATTTACGAATTACGTCCGAATCGACGCATGTTTTCGAACATTGCTTGCTTATTTCAGATTTATGCAACGAAGGCGTTTCCACGTGTGATAGATAAGAGTGGGACGCTTGTGGCAGGCATCATACGCAAGGACGTCAAACCGCGAGGCCAATTGGAAAGGGCGCAAGCACATCGAGTTTACCCTCAGGATCACTATACGATCAGATCTCGACGAAGAGTATCGCAGTATCCCCCGTGCAATGGCAGCGCAGGAGAAGACCAAGTTAGCACATTTCCTTGTGGAGAATGGCGGACCTCTATCCCAATTGAAAAGAAGGCGTCGCACGAAAAGATAACTGGCAAAGTTCTCAAGCTGTTCAACTGACAATTATATACTTGCGCGCCGCCAATCCAGCTGGATGGTTGCGGGAGACAAGAAGAAAAAGAAGAGGAGCGGCCGACACACCCATGAGGATAACGGGGGTAATGAGCTTGCAGAGCCCAAGAAGATAACAGGCAAGGAGCTGAGCGAAACTGAAGAGCTGAGCGCTCGCCTGACCGCGCTCGTTGAAATGCTCGACGAAAAGGGCATAATCAACAAGGCAGAGTACCGCCGGATAGTTGCCATGCGACTCCATGAAATATCCAAAGCAGCAGCGTTTGAAGAGCTTGAAGAAGAGCTATAATGATTGAACAAGCTATTGGCAGGATTATTGGCCTGGCGATTGTAGCTGGAGTTATTGCGGGTGGCATACTTGCAGGCATCAACCTAGCACTCGTACAGCCATATACTATGTTGCTCGCAGACATTGAGCTTGAGAACCTTTTTGCAGAAGGCGAGTTTGACGAGGAAGAATTTGATGCGCAGCTTCAATCCATCTACTTTTCGCAGCAATACGGTGCGATAGCGACTGGTCTTGGAGGAGGGATTCTGGTTGGTGGCACATTCATAGCTATCAACAAGAGGAAAACCAAGATCGGTTGGTTGAAAGGCGCCTTGGTGATAGCAGGAATTGCGTGGTTTGTCCTGTATGTTGTGCCAACAGTGAAATACCCTCCAAGCCCGGAGGCAACGTTCCGCCCTGAAGCCGCCGCAGCCTACCAGCCACTCTTGATAGGGTATACCGCGGTGTCAGGTCTTGCGGCTGCTTCAATAGCATTTGTCTTTAGCAAAGTGAAGAGAAAGGAGAAGGTGTTTGGAGCCGCTGCTCTTTATCTCGCAGTAGTCGCGGGCGCATTCCTTGTTTTTCCTGATTATGAGAGCGATGATGATTCATTTCTTTCGCAGCCTGTGATGAATGCATGGCGATCAGCTATCTCGTTATCAATGACGGCGTTCTGGTTTTCCCTTGGCGCAATCAGCGGTGCATTATGGACCTATGGTAGCAAGAAACTAATCAATAGCTAGAGCTTTTTCTATAGAAAAATACATCATCATTATTTATTATTTCGACTGTACTCTGATTCCCGGACGGTTATTATGGTGCAGGGAGCGGCAGCAGGTAGTAGCTATTGCTTCGGAATTGCGGGGACAGTTATTGAAATATTATGTTGCCTAGGTAGTATCGGAGGGAGGGGACAAAGGACATAAGATGACTAGCCTAGTTAATCCTGCATATCCCGAGCACGTTATGTTGCTTTACGACACTGACGACGAGCGCAACGCTGCTGCAGCGCAGTGTATCAAGGAGGGATTGAGAAACAGCTATCTCTGTGTTTACGCATCCGTCGGCGCCCTTGACAGCACCAGCAAGTGGCACACTTCCAAGATATCATTTATGATAGCAGATTTCGAGGAAAACGTAAGGAAGGGCAACCTTGTTGTAGTTGATTTGAAGCCATTCTTTGAATCTGCTCGGAAAAGTAGCCTGGCGCCGTTTTTGCGGCTCAAGACCAAGCTTGAACGAATGTTAAACCAGCACACCGACGGTCGCAAGAGAGACAAGATGTTGGTCTTTGCTGACGCTGCTTGCACGCTGTCAGAAAACGGGGAATTTGACGAGTGTGTGGCGCTAGAAAGCTGGTGGCAGAGCGTGTATAAAGAATGGATAAACAATAGCCAGAACATCACAGTAATCTGTCCGCATCCGAGCAGAGTTCTAGATATGCATTCAGAGGAGATGATTGCGAACGCGCATAGTCTGACACTTCATCTAGCACATTACAAAAGACCAAGTATGCAGTTTACGAAGAAGCAGTGCATTTCCGTCAGACACGGAAGAAGAGTTTTGATTTCAGAGTCGAATGCCGACATGAAGTATCTATATAGTCGCTATCTTGGTAAGATGGGGTTCGATGTTATGATTGTAGACAACAGCAGTGAATGCCTCAATCGCATCTTTAATGCCGAAGACGCGGAATTTGACTTTATCATCATGGATGCCCACTTGAATGAGTACGATATAGTCGAGGCTGCCAGAAAGATAAAAGAAAAGCTGCCAGGCAAGAGAATAGTTGTAACTACAACATCAATAACGGATGCAGGAAAAAGCGAGCCCGGTATTGATATGATAACAAAACCGTTCAGCCTGTCCAAACTACTGAATTTAATGAACCCTTGAGCAACTACAACTTCTCCGAAGGAAGAAATCGCGTGGAAGCAGATGTAAAATCTTGCGTTTATCGAGGGGTTCATCACCTGAATCAGGTGTTACAACTCCGATGCATATTTTCTTAGGAATCTTCCCCTCTTCTGACTTGGATCCACGCATTGTAAACTCAAGTATGTAATAATTGGTGCAATAGAGGTTCCCCGGAATCCAAGAACGCAGGCAGACGTTAGAATTGCAGATCCACTTGTGACGATTGCTGTGGCAAGGCCCTCCTCACCCTTATGATCAATTCGCAAATAATCAATACAACGAGAGTATGCTGCGATATGGCTTTTATACCGAGATAGACTTCAGCATAACAGCATAACTTTGGCGAACAGATTCGAGCAAGAAATTGAGGTGAAGGGACACCTTATCGACTCTATGATACTAACGAGAATATTTGACAGCGTCATGGATCTTCAAGGTGACTTTCAGGTGCTCGAGTTTACTGTCGGCAAGAAAAAAGGCGATCCAAGCTATGCAAGGCTGCTTGTAAAAGGCAAGAACAGAGATCACTTGGAGAGTATACTAGAACAGGTCTACCGCGAAGGCGCCCAGCCTGTTTCAGTGCAAGAAGTGAGATTGGAACCTGCCCCAAAGGATATGGTAATGCCTGATGACTTTTACAGCACAACAAACAATGCTACTCAGGTCTACTATGGTGGCCAGTGGATAGATGTACAGAACATGATGATGGACAAGTGTATCGTGGTAGATACAAGGCGAAAGACTGCGGAATGCAAGATGGTTCGCGACATTGTCAAAGGTGATATGGTGGTTGTAGGTGAGCAGGGAGTCAAGATAATCCCGCTTGAGCGTCCTCGGGAGGGAGTTGACATTTTCCAGTTTATGAGCAGCTCCAGCTCGAGTGAGCGACCAACACAGCATATTGCACAAAAGGTCGCATATGATATTTACAACACAAAAAAGAGCGGAGGCAAGATAATAGTGGTGTCTGGCCCAGTGCTGGTTCACTCAGGTGCGGCTGAAGCACTTGCGTCACTGATAAGGATGGGTTACATTGACGGAGTGTTGGCAGGCAACGCGCTTGCCGTGCACGATGTTGAAAACGCGCTGCTCGGCACATCACTTGGAATGCGGGTAAAGGACGGCACACTTGCCATAAGAGGTCATCGCAACCACATGCAGGCTATAAACGAGGTGTTCAAGGCAGGAGGTCTCAAGGCAATGGTAGAGAAAAAGATCCTAAAGAGCGGTGTGATGTACGAGTGCATCAAGAACAACGTGCCATTTGTTCTCGCAGGGTCCATCCGTGACGACGGACCGTTGCCTGATGTTATCACAGATGTAGTCGAAGCGCAGCGCAAGTACAAACAGGTTATCAAAGACGCCAAGATGGTACTGATGTTTTCCACGATGCTTCATTCAATAGCAGTCGGCAACATGCTGCCCGCTTCTGTTAAGGTAGTCGCAGTCGACATCAGCCAGCCCGTTGTGACAAAGTTAATCGATAGAGGCACTGCACAGGCAATAGGGATCGTCACTGATGTAGGCGCTTTCCTGCCTATAGTCGTTGATCATCTGAAGCAGATACAAGCAGCCGGCAAGCAAAAATAGAGCTTTGTGGAATAGATGGTTTAGATAATCAGACCGCTTGTCTGTCATTTTTACTATTATAGCAAGTGAGGATGAGTGAGAAAAAAAGAAGATTGCCGTCATCGCTCCTTAATGTATAAGAAGGAATAGAGTTCGCATGATGTAGTAGGGCGGATAATCCTCATAATAGGAGTCGCGTTTGATGTCTTGTTGCACGGCTTGGAAAAAGTCGTAATTTCTGAAGGTTTTTTGGTACCAAGAACGGAACGTCAAATATGCAATAATAACAGAAGAAGGTCGGAAACAAAAATGCCGATTATGACGGCAAGACATTAGGACATTATGCAACGAGCTCTTAGAATACTTTCAAGAGCAAGATGATCGCAGACGAATCCTCGATGCTGCGTTACCAAATAATCAAAGAGACTCCACGTCCAAAGTGGAGAACTTTAATCAGATGATCCAGCAGATCTCGTAGACAACATTTCGAAACAAAGTCTTTGAAGTTTCACGGCATCCTATCAGAGGGAAGAGATCAGGTAGCACCTCAAGTCGGTGATCGTAGTCGAATCAGTCAACTGAGGTCCGAGAGTCACAAATGTCCAGATAAGGTGGACGATAACCCTGTAGCTCGAAGTAGCAATGTCGATGCAGGTACAGGGCAACGCCATCGTCATGATCCAGTCAGAGACCTTAAATTCGATGGACTTGGGCATAACGTTATCCCACCTAGACGGTACGAAAGAATCCGCAAAGGCCAGACCAGCGGTAGAGGATAGCAAGGGCAACGTCTAAAATAAGCGGCTCATGCAGATGATATAACATATGCAAGACTACAAGGAACATCTTACTCCAGAGCAGTACGAGGTTTGCTGGAAGAAGGGCACCGAGCCTCCTTTCTCCGGCAAATATTACAAGAGAAAGGACAAGGGCATCTACAAATGCGTCTGCTGCGGGAACAATCTGTTCAGCTCTGAAACAAAGTTCGATTCAGGCACAGGATGGCCAAGCTTCTGGGAGCCTGTCAAAGAAGGCAGTGTGAAGGAAGAGGTTGACACAAGTTATGGGATGGTGAGAACTGAAGTAATATGCGCCAAGTGTGGCGCGCATCTAGGACATGTGTTTGACGATGGACCCAACCCGACTGGCCTGCGTTACTGCATAAACTCACTGTCACTTTCGTTTACCAAGGGTGCTACTACTGATGAGTAGCAGTGAAGAATGGTCTCAGTGGCTCGACTTTGACAGAGCAAACGTTGAGTCGGTCCCCGAATCGGCCGGTGTGTGCGTGATGCATGCAAGCATGAAGACGCTGTACATCGGCGGGAGCGAGAACGTCCGAGAGGAACTGCTGGCAAGGCTGTCAGATCCGTGCACGAGCAAGGCAAAGCGCTTCAAATACATCTTAACCTCGGAATTTGCAGCCATAAAGGAGCAGCAAATAAAAGAGTATATTGGCAAGCACGGCAAGCTCCCTCCCTGCATGCAGCAAAATGCCCCAGAGTAGAAATAAAGAAATCTCTATCAGAGACGCACTCGACAATTCATTATTACAATAGTACGCGGACGTGCATTGGAAATGAGAAACCGTCCGTTTATTTCTATTGGACTGGCGGCAATCCTTGTGCTTGCCATGGTCCCCGCTTTCAACATTTTTGCAGAAGCGCAGCAGGCTGAAGATAGCGATAACGCAGACCACGCTGCAACAACAGCAGGCCCCTGGGTTAAGGATCCGAGTATTGTAGTGGATCAGGTGGTAGAGGGACTGACAGCCCCAACAACGATGGCTTTCCTTGACGAAGAACGCATTCTGGTACTTGAAAAGAACAACGGAACAGTCAGGCTGATCGAAAACGGTGAGCTCCAGCCAGAGCCATTGCTGGATGTAGCAGTAGCAAATGAAAACGAACGTGGAATGCTTGGAATTGCGGTTTCAAACATTAATGGAACCACATACGTCTTCCTCTATTTCACAGAATCTGGTGGTGGAGAAGACGGAGACGATTTGGAAGGAGTAGAGCCCGCAGGAAACCGGCTGTACCGCTACGAGCTCCAGGGAGATCGGCTGGTCGATCCACAACTGTTACTTGACCTGCCGGCACTGCCAGGACCCCGCTACAATGGTGGGCCTATCGCAATAGGGCCTGATGGCAACATCTATGTCATAATTGGCGACGTAGAGGGTCACACTACGCAGGTTCAGAACTTTGAAAACGGTGGGGCCGCAGACGGAACAAGTGGAGTGCTGCGCATAGGACCTAACGGAGAGACCCCGGAGCCAGTTATAGGGACAGGCGTCTTTGGCAAGTACTACTTTGCATACGGCATTAGGAACAGCTTTGGCTTGGCCTTTGACCCCGAAACAGGCAAGTTGTGGGACACTGAGAACGGTCCAGCGTTTGGCGACGAGATAAACCTAGTTGAACCCGGCTTTAACAGTGGCTGGCGCGACGTGCAGGGACGGGCAAACGCATCAGACCTAGATGGCCTCGTGCTGTTCAACGCGCGAAGTCATTACAGCGACCCCGAGTTTACATGGACAGAACCGGTCGGCCCCACAGCACTGGCGTTCCTCAATTCGAGCATGCTTGGAGAAGAGTATGAAGGGGACATGTTCGTGGGAGACATCAACAACGGAGCCATCTACCGCTTTGAGCTGAACGAAAATAGGACTGCGCTAGTGCTTGAAGGAGCGCTTGCCGACACAGTGGCTGATACACCAGAAGAAAGTCAGGAAGCAGTCTTTGGCACTGGCTTTAAAGGGATAACTGACATCAAGGTAGGGCCTGACGGCAATCTCTATGTTCTTTCATTCAAAGAGGGGGCGATATACAAGCTAAGCTCGTCACGTGCGCAGGAAGACGACGACAATGATGCAAAGACTGCCAAGCTTACGGTGAGATCGGAGGACCTGTCGGGGAACACTATCTCGGGCATGTACACAGTCATAGAGGACGACGACGGCAACGTGTTGGAAGAAGGGTACACCCCACTCACCTTTGAGGGAGAAGTTGGCTCTACATACACTGTGATCGTTTCTGACTTTCGTGACAGGGAATTTGAACACTGGGACGATGATTCTGACGACAGAAAGAGGACGGTGACACTTGAAGAAGACGACACCACAATTACGGCGCATTATGAGATCGAGTCGTCCGACGACGATTCCAACAATCGAAATAGCAATACACCTATCTTTGACAGGCTTACCAAGGTTCTGAGGATCGATGATTGCTTTGACGAACAGGATAGACACAGGCTATACAGTGCCATATCGAACATGGTTGCCAAGATATTTAGTGGAGAGGAGAGAAATACCGACAGACTGCAAAGGCTAATCGATCAAGTAGTTGCCGACTGTGTAGATAATGATGATGACGACGACAACAGCAGAAACAACGTCAATAGCAATGACGATAGAAGAAAGGGCAAAGGCGTACATGTGAGGAATGGCGGCTACGACGACTAAGCTACGCGACGACTAGTAACTACTAGGGTCATCCCTTAACCTTTTTTGAATCATTTCTAACGCCGCCTTGGGATCAGCCCTACCTTTTGTTGCCTGCATTACCTTGCCCAGCAAAAAGTTTGCAGCATTTGGGTTGCGCTTTGCGTCTTGGACTGCCGCCTGCTCTGCATAAAAGACTGATTCGATCGCCTTAGCCAGCACGTCAGCATCGTCTATCTTGGCGGCCTGGGTCTTCCTAACGACTGCAGAAGGTGCTTCTCCTGTCCTCACAATCTGTCCCAGAATCTGCTTCGCAGTGACCCTGTTTATGGTGCCCTGCTCAACCAGCTTTGCCAAATCTGCGATGTGCTCGGGTCTTGCTTTTAGCCCTGCAAGCGACGATCGCTCTTGCTCTTCCCCAGTCTTTTTCTTCACGTCCACAAAGCTCATGAGATCCGTCACGATCCAGTTAGCAATCTCTTTTGGAGAATTGTGCAGTTTGATTGCAGATTCGAAAAAGTCGGCCAGTTCTTTATTATTGATGAGCACTTGTGCAACATGAGCTGAAAGCCCGTGCTTTGAAATGAACCGCTCCTTACGGGCGTCGGGCAGCTCTGGCATAGACTTTCCTATTGAAGAGATAAACTCGCTTCCGAGCACTATCGCAGGAATGTCTGGCTCAGGAAAATAGCGGTAGTCCTGCTCTTCCTCCTTTGTCCTCGACTCTTTTGTGACCTTCCTAGCATCGTCCCAATGGCGCGTCTCGGACTTGACTTCGATGTCGCGTGAAGCCATTGTCTTTTGTCGGGTAATTTCATAGCGCACGGCCTTTTCCACGTCGGCAAACGAGCTGACGTTCTTGATCTCTACTTTGTTGCCGCCTCCTACCGAGACGTTGGCGTCGCAACGCACAGATCCTTCGAGCTTTGTGTCGCATACACCGAGGTGCTCCACTATCGAAGTTATCTTGTCAAGGAACATCCTTACATCCTTTGGATCGGTAAAATCCGGCTCTGTCACTATTTCCACCAGCGGGACGCCTGCTCTGTTGTAGTCAACCAGGGCATAAACACTGGCCTCCATACTTGTTCCTTCGTAGACAAGCCTGCCAGGGTCCTCCTCTAGCTGGACGCGTCTTATCCTTGCACTCTTGCCGTTGTCACCATATTCAAGTTCCCCGTCTACTCCGATACTAGATATACCGTATGCATTGTACTGCGTAAGCTGGAAGTTCTTGGGCAGATCAGGGTAAAAGTAGTTCTTCCTATAGAACATGATTTCATCTGGGATCTTGCAGCCAAGTGCAAGGGAGATCATGCCTGCAAACTCTACTGCCCTTTGGTTCAAGAGAGGGAGTGTGCCGGGAAGACCAGAGCACGTGGGACAGGTGTTTTCGTTTGGAGCCATGCCGCGATAGTCACACAGGCACCTGCAAAACAGCTTGCTCAGGGTGCCTGTCAATTGGCAGTGGATTTCAAGCCCGATCTTTGTTTCCATTACAACTCAGGACTCCTCTGCACTCTGGCAGATTGCTCGAACAAGTAAGCCGCATCAAGCATTGTCTGTTCGCAGAATTCGTCTGCCATTATCTGCAGGCCGACTGGCAGACCATCAACAAAGCCAGCTGGTACAGACATGGCAGGCGTCCCCGTCAGATTTGCAACAACAGTATCAATGTCAACCAAGTACATTTTTAGAGGGTCGTCTACTTTCTCCCCTATCTTAAATGGCAGTATAGGCATCGTCGGCCCGATCAAGACATCATATTTCTTGAATAGAGACTTGAGCTCATGTTTCAAGAGCGCGCGCACCTGTTGGGCCTTTAGGTAGTATTTGCCGTAATAGCCAGATGAAAGTACGTAAGACCCAACTATTATTCGTCTCTTGACCTCATCTCCAAAATTGCTCCGCGCCTTAGCAAAATAGCTGTTCCACTCGTATCCTTCTGGGCTCATGTCAAAGCCATACCGGATGTTGTCGTAGCGCGCAAGGTTGCTGCTCGCTTCCGCGGTTGCAATAGTATAGTATGATGCGAGTGCATACTGCACTGATGGAAGCGATACTTCTTCACATGAACACCCCCGTGAAGCCAGAGTATCCGCAGCCTTGTAGATTATCTTTGTAACCTCTGCATCCGCGCCTTCAATAAACTCCCTCACAAGTCCTATGCGCAGATTTTTCCTTTCTGAAACCAAATAAGCAGGCTTGTCGCCTGCAGAGGTTGTGGTGTGATCGTTCTTGTCTATGCCGGCGATCACGTTCAGCAATGAAGCGACATCTGACACAGTCCTGCCCATCGGCCCTATCTGCTCCAAGCTGTTTGCATACGATACAAGCCCATACCGGCTTATCAAACCATAGGTAGGCTTGACCCCAACTACTGAGCAAAAACTGGCGGGGCATCTTACCGAGCCTCCGGTATCAGAGCCAAGTGACAGTGCGCATTCAAGAGCCGCCACACTGGCAGCACTTCCACCGGATGAGCCGCCCGGAACCCTACCAATGTCCCAAGGGTTTCGGGTTGTGCCATGCCTGCTAAACTCTGTTGTAGATCCCATAGCAAATTCGTCAAGGTTTGCTTTGCCGATTATTATTGCCCCGGCTTCTTGCAATCGCCTGACAACAGTCGCGTCGTAAGGCGGGATATAGCCATCAAGCATCTTGGAAGCACACGTAGTCCTGATGCCCTTTGTGGAAATGTTGTCCTTGACACTAATGGCAACTCCTGCAAGCGGGCCAGCCTGATCGCCATCCCTGATCTTCTTGTCAATGATGCGTGCCCGCTCGATCGCTTCCTTACTATTGACTGTCACCAAGGCGTTTACCCTGGGCTCTACTTTTTCTATCCTCTCTAGCAGTTGGCTGACGTACTCTTCGGCAGAAAACTCTCTGTTCTTTATTCCGCTGGCAACCTGACTAGAATCGAGGGCATATAGCGCCAAGTTAGGTCATCCTCGGTCCTTTCACAAAGCCGTCCTTTCTGTATTTCGTGCCAAGTGGGTCACCTTCAAATTTTTCCGGTTCGTCGGGCCGCAGCTCTTCGAACTTCTTCTTTACCGAGATGGGCTTGGCCTGATCTAGTAGTGGAATAGTGTCAAGCGTGTCAAGGTACTTGATTATGCCTTCTATCTGGGATGTGTAGCGTTCTACTTCGGCATCTGACAGCTCTATCCTTGCAAGCCAGCCAAGATGCTTTACCTGATCTTTGGTTACCGCCATATCATGGAGCCAGCCTGTCAATGTCCCTAGGATACAGTGTCGCGTCGCGGATATTATCGATTTTTGTCAGTGCCATCATAAGCCTCTCAAGCCCTAGACCAAAACCTGCGTGGGGCGGGACGCCATAATCGAACACTCGGAGGTGGTAGTCAAAAGAGTCTGGTTTTAGTCCCTGCTTTCTCATGCGCTCAACCAGCTGGTCCTTGCGGTTTATTCTTGTGCTTCCAGACGACATTTCGAGCGTGCCAAACATCAGGTCGAACGATTCGCACACCCTGCCGTCGTCCACTAGGCTTGGCTTGACATAGAACGGCTTGGTAGATGTCGGCCAGTCTATGATAAAGTAAAAGCCGTTTAGGCGATCATCCTGCAGGCTCTTCATCACTTGCGGCGAAATATCATCGCCCCACTGGATGCGTTCCCCTGCTTCTTGCAATTTGTCAATAAGATCGGAATAGCTATACTTGGGGAATGGTAATTCCACTTTTGGTAATTGCAAATCGAGAAATTTCAGGTCGACAGCGTTCCTCTCCTTTATCGCTTCCACGATGTTTACTATCATGCGTTCAAGTAGCGACATTACATCCTTATAGTCTGCAAATGCCTGCTCGACGTCTATTGATATCGCCTCTGACAGGTGACGGTTTGTGCGAGAAGGTTCTGCCCTGAAAATCGGCCCAATTTCAAAGACACTTTCAAATGCCATCGTCAGCTGTTCTTTGTACAGCTGAGGGCTCTGAGCAAGGAATGCCTCTCTGTCATAGTAGAATATTGGAAAGAGCGCAGCTCCGCCTTCTGTAGCGGTGGCGATCATTTTGGGAGTGTTCACTTCAATGAACTTTTGTCTTGCAAGAAATTCCCTGACAGAGTTGAGCACAGTTTGGCGTATGCGGAATATCGATCCGAGATAGTTGCGACGCAGGTCAACTGCACGGAGATCAAGCCTCGTGTCAATCCCTACCGGCGACTGCCTGCCCTGAGTCATAAAAGGTGCTGGCTTTCTTGCTATTGAAAAGGCCCTGATCTCTGTGGGGACGATCTCAACGCCACAGGGTGCCTTTTCCTGCGGCCTTATCTTGCCACGCACACCAATCGAACTGTGTTCTTTGACTTCCTTGGCCATGCCAAAAAGAGAATCGCTGCACTCACCTTTTTTTGCGGTAATCTGGATTTCCCCATGCATGTCCTTTAGTATGATAAACTGTATGTTGCCATGATCCCTTACGCTTGAGACCCAGCCCATGACGACTATTTCGTTATCTCCGATAGAGGGACTTATCTCTGAGGAGTAGTGAGTCCTCCGCCAGTGCCCGAGGTCTTGTTCTTCAAGCAAGTCGCCCAATTTGACTAAGTGCTCTAGGAGGTTAATTTAACCTTACCAGTAGCAGCGATGGTAGTGGTCGTTGCCGCTCTGCAACACCCAGGTATTTTGACTATACCGACTGACTGCACCTTGGTGAACTGTTTGTGACCAGTTCAAGGCCGGAAGGCAAACATGGGGAAAACCCAGTAAAACTCGATCTGTTGATGTCAAATATAGTCACCAACACGATCGGTATTTCGGGCCTTGCATGCCAGGTTACCCCTGCCGAATCCATAACCAGTCATGGTCTACACCCGGATGTCCGAAATCACCAGAGCATATTCGTCGCTGTCGTTGTACATGATCGCTCTAATCGAGCTTTCCGGGCGGGCAAAGCATCCTGCCTGCATCCAGAGTCTTGCAATGTAAGCTGGATCGTATCAATGATACCACATTCATCATCAACTGCCACGACCCCTTCTTGGGGTTAGCAAATCACACATTACCAAGACCAAAGATATCCTACCAGATTCTAACGGTTGTAGTGGCATTATCAGAGCACTAACGCTAGCGCAAGACTTGATTGGCTATTGCGTCCATCACCCTGACAACTGCTTCTTTTCTGACAATGCCTGTTACAAAGTGAGGCCTACCTCCACCGCGGCCATCTGATCCAACAAGTTGCCTGAAGATCTTGTTGCAGTCAATATCTTGCATATTATTTTCATTTCGGGCAAAGACGATGTTTGCATGTTCGGTGCCCATATTTGCAATCAGAACCACCGTGTTTGCATCGTCTCTTATCTTTTCACCGGCAAATTCCTGCAGCTGATCGTCGATCAAGTTCTCAAACAACCCCCTCACCAAAGTAATCCTGCCGTTTGTTGCTGGAACGATTCCTGCCAGCTTTTCCCTGCTAAGTGTCTTTAGCTTTCTGGCGTTGTTTTCGCAATCCATCTTCAGCTTTCTGGCAGTATTTTCGACTGTGTTGATGTTGGCGCCTAGCTCGCCGCATACCCTGAGCAGTCTTTCCGATAGCAAAACTGCAGTTTCTTTTGCCTGCTTACCTACTGCAAAATCCACTTCGTATTCGTTTCCGCTTTTTGATAGGCGGGTGACCAGGAAAAAGTCGCATTCTTGTAAGTTGCTTGCATGGTCCATGGCGCAGGCTGCCACATCGTGATTTTCAATCTCCACTACCCGGACTTCTCCTGTTCCTATTCTCTCTTCGTTTGCGCGCAGATGGGGGATCTGCTTCCTTGCCTCTCCAAGTGACGGGAACGTGCGAGCCGAAATGCGCCTTCCTTCAGCTATCAGAGAATTCACTTCATTTTCAGCCTTGAGCACAGTGTCAAGGTCAAGCTGCGGGATAACAATGAATGCAACGTTTGTAGAGCCTTTATGCTCTACTTTCCTTACTCTTAGTGTCTTTCCGAGTAATTTCTGGAGCGAGCCAATGAACGCATGCTCTGCCGTATGCGCCAACTTGTCGTGCATATGGATGGTATGCTAGTAGTCCCGCGTCTACTATAAATCCCACTGATAACGATTTTAACCTCCCCTGTTACAACCAACAGCCGTTGGTGGCTAGAAAGGCCGCAGCTGCTGGCAGCAGCAAAATTACAATTGCGACTCTGGGCTCACACTGTTCGCTGCAGGTGTTAAAGGGCGCCAAGGACGAAGGCTTTCGCACACTGCTTGTATGTGAGAAGCGACGGCTTGGACTCTACAGACGCTTTAGGTTCATCGACGAAATTCTTGAAGTTGACAACATTAGCGAGGTGACAAGCGATAGGTGCAGGAATCGCCTAAAGCAGACAAATTCCATCTTGATACCTCACGGCACCCTCATATCACAGATGAAAAGCGACGAGATAGAAAAGATAGAAACGCCGATCTTTGGCAATAAGTGGATACTGAGGTGGGAGGCAGACAGAGAGCTCAAGGAAAGGCTGATGAACGAAGCTGGGCTCGAGACACCGCGGCCAATCAAATCAAAAGGAGAGATCGATGGCCTCTGCATAGTCAAGCTGCATGGTGCGGCGGGCGGTCGGGGCTACTACCTTGCATGGAACCAGGAGAGCTTTGAAGAGGGCGCAAGACGTCTTATCGAGCAAAAAGTAATCAGCAGCGAAAAAGATCTCTACATCCAAGAATTCATCAGAGGAGTCCCAGTCTACTTGCAATATTTCTATTCGCCAGTAACTAGCGAGCTTGAGCTTTTAGGAATCGACAGGCGATACGAATCGGACATTGACGGTATTGGCAGGATCCCCGCAAAGCAGCAGCTTGGCGCTGGTGTTGAGCCTTCGTACAATGTCATTGGCAACATACCACTTGTGCTGCGCGAATCACTACTCGACGGAGTCTACAAGATGGGCGAAAACTTTGTGCGTGCAGCAGAGCGCCTGGTGCCGCCTGGGATGCCAGGGCCCTTCTGCCTTGAAGGAGTCTATGACAGAGAGGGCAAGTTTACAACCTTTGAGTTCTCTGCAAGAATTGTAGCCGGTACAAATCTCTACCTTGACGGCTCGCCATATTCCGGCTTGCTTTACGACGACCCGATGAGCATGGGGAGAAGAATTGCGCGAGAAGTCAAGATAGCGAGCAAGAAGGGCAAGCTTGCCAGAGTTATAACCTAGTTTGGAGAATATTTTTTATGCTTAATTTTTGCAGCGTTACATGTGGCCAGAGTCAAACAAGGACCCGGTGCCGAAGAATGCGCGGAGATTGCAGTAAGAGAAGCTGAAAAGGCCAGAAGCAGTGGCACATTTGGCGTCGGTGGCCTCTTGATAGACAACAATAGACGCAAAATAGTCAAGGTGATTCGAAACAGAGTGATCCAAAATTGCTCTGTCCGCGACCCAACAGCGCATGTCGAAAAGCAGCTGGTGGACTGGTATTATTGTCACTATTATTCAAGAAATAAGAAGAACCATTCGTCTGAACGCATGATGACAATAGTGACATCTCTGGATCCATGCCCGATGTGTGCAGGCTCCATTCTGGCGTGCGGGTTTAACGTAATCCATGTGTCCCGTGACGAGCTGGCAGGAGTAGGATGCAGAGGACAAGATTTCCCAACTTTGCCCGCGGGCCTCAGGAAAAAAGCCAAGGAGACATTTTCATCATTTGGTGTTGCTGGCAGGAGGACCTTCAGCGGTCCCACTGATTCCATCTTCTACGGCAGCGAGATCGATAGCAGACTTGATCAGCGTTCGATTCGCGCCTTTTCTTCAAGCCTTGAAAAAGTCAGGGGCATAATCAATTGCAATGGTCAGCCACCAAACAAACTAGCTAATCCAAGAACCTTGGAGAGATCATCACGCACATTCAAACTGCTGAAAAAATGCAACCCCCAGGCGTTATCGGATGACTATATCGTTTCGTTTGACAGGCTGGGCACCCAACTCGGATGTATCTTGGTCGAAAAAGCAAACGAATCATACAAGAGATCAGGAATTTTCAACTCGGCCTGTATTATTGATCCGTTCGGGAACGTCCTGTTGGCAGAAAGCGGCGCTCAGGAGAAATCCCCCATAAGGACACCCTTCATGGATCTCATGCGAAAATACCATAAATTGATGTTTGATGTCGGTCAGGAAGGTAGAAAATTCTTTACTCACATAAAATACTGCAAAATTGTGACAATGTTGGGGCCTGGGCAGGATTCAAAAAGCCTGATGGAATTAGGATGTTTTGGTTCTTGCACAGAGGGAAAGGTTCCAGAGGGCAGCCAGTTTCAATACATAATCCCCCAACAACGACAACAGGATCTGAAGCGCATGTTGGAAAACCTGCCACCGCTCTTTTCAACTATTCTCCGGCTTCAGGATCACATCCAACAGGTAGAGGATGAAAAGTTGATCAAGTTTTGCAAGTCAGAGCTGGCTTCTTTTTGACCTGTGTACGGCATGCCTTATTGCCTTTCCTGCCGCAATTGCTGACGCCCCGGCGGTGGCGATAACAAATGCGGATGTGCTTATTGAAAGTAGACCCGGTATAGCAAACGGCAGCGTTATCAGCATGATTGCTGTCGCAGCGGCGACTGTAAACACAAGCCACCTGATCCTGACTTTGCGACTTGCAACATAGCCTGCAGGAACCAGATAGACTGCGCCGATGAGCGTGCTCGCAGTTGCTCCAGCCAGTATTGCTCCGGTCTCTCCTTCGGCAACAGAGTATGACCTTTCAGCTGCTGTCAATATCCCGAACAAAGGATACAGCACCGTTCTTATGGTTGCCTGAAGCCACGGCTGCTCTCTTTCATAATCTGCAACCTGTGGGCTGAATGAATAATACACAGAGTTAAATGCATTCATGAATGCAGAGCCGGATGCGGTTGAAAGGATATAGTTGTCCCTGAAATTGCGCAGGTACTGTACCTGTGGAGTCAGCTCGGAGCCAAACGCTGCTGTCGCGATCAGGCAACCGGATGGCTGCTGAACAGGAGGCGGGAGAGCCTCGCTGCTACCTTGCAGCACGATAAGGTCTATCTTGGCGCTTTCTCCTTGGCCGTTAATGTTATCTACGGCTAGCGTAACGGTGCCGGCGGTCGGAAAAGAATACTGGAAAGAATAGAGTCCGAATTCTTCAGACATGTGCCGTCTGTGGATCTCACGTCCATCCTGAGTGACCACGAAATCAAACGATGAGCCTCTGATGATCTCATCAGTGGCCGGATCCTTGATGTTCATGACAAAAGTTGTCGGGGTTCCGGTTTCAATTACATCAGGCCCCCATGAAAGCTGGACCAAGAACCTTTCGGTTGGAAGCGACATTATGTCTAGTGGGAACTTGGGCTTTTCAGCAGGCATCAGTGTAAAGCTTGCAATATCCGTATCCCCCATGCTTCCGGCAAATCTTGTGAGCATTGCGTTGTTGACTACAAAGTGCACTATGCGGTGTTGTTCTGAAGAATAGTCGTCAATGACTATGGCCTGTGACTCAAGCTCTATGCCGTTGAGCGTGCCACGGTAGCTGTTGGTCTTGAGTTCTTCTATTGCCTTTGGGAACTGAACCTCCATGTGCAACACGGGGACCTGCGAAACGTAAGTCCTGTCCCAAGTAAACGGCATATCAAATGAAATGGTGCCGTTGGAATAATTGAAATCGGAAACTTCATCAAAGTAGGTCTTGACTACCATCTGATTCCCGCCTTCTACATCATAAACATATGATGTGCCGATACTGACGTAAAGATCGAACCTTCTGTCAGAGTCTACTTCAATTCCTGAACTACTTCTCTCGATTGTGACTGCAATGTGATAAAGGCCGCCTTCAGTCATGATCTTGCTCCTAAGCTCGATAGGACTGCTCTGGCTGATTTGTACCTGCTCGGGAGGTGCTTGACCGTTTATCTGCCAACTACTGATCTCCGGATCCGGCACAAGGTTGGCAGCCACAACGCCATCTGAGGATCTGAAGCGCTGGTCAAGCAAGACCTCATCTCGCAGACTGACCACAATCCTCACGTCTATGTTGGAGATAGTGGTGTTTCCACTGCCTGCTTCAAGAACCCTGACTACAAACCTGGGGCTACCACTCTCGACCTGATCGATAAAGGTCGGAGTAAGTGACGCTTCGACCACCACCTGTCTATTTGAAATCGTTGCGGGAAGTGACGTGTCGGTCCCAAGTCCGTGGCCGTACGTATCTGTGATAGTGGTTGAAACGGCGGCGGTCGCGATAATCATGACCAGCGTCAGCGTTACGATGTGGCGCCTTGGCATAAAAAATGAAAACGCGCATACTCAATATTTACTTTAGCCGCAGCGCGCCTACCCTTGTAGCTGGAATGATGCTGCATATGACAGTCACCATCTTGAGCAGAGTTAGCGGAAATTCTGAAATCGCGTGGAGGTTGAACGCGGGCTGCAGGCTAGGAGGAACTTTGCTGCGCGCTATCTTTTTCAACACGCATGTTGACAGCCTCATTAAAGTGGTCGTTGATGTTCTGTATCTTTGTCTGGACCTGTTGCGCCGTGCTGTTTGCAAGTGAGAAGTGCAGGTCTTCAAAAAGCTGTGAGAAGACCTGTCCCAAGTCTTGTTCCTTTCAGACATCGCCTCCGTAGTGTGTCCGTCAAGATCTTGATGTGCATGAGTCGTGTGTTCTTCTGGCGACTCAACGCTTGAAGCAAAGTTGTTCTACACTAGACAACCCATCTCATCGATTAGACTGCCGCTATGAGCGATGCATTTTCTTTCCCAGAAAAGGTATGCGCAAAAGCTTCCTATGGGGTTTGAAATAGCAAAATGCAAGATTGCATAATCATAAGACTACCCACATCTAGCAAACAGGTTTGGCTAAGTAGCATTCGAATACAAGCAATGAATTTTCCTAGAGTTTTTTCTTGGAATGGAGATAAACCGCTATGCCAGCTATTGCGACTGCGGCCGGTGTAATATAGAAGAGCATCAACTCATCAAAAGGGAGATACTGGCCGCCGACAGAAATATCAAAACTGGCTTCAAGCGGGGTGGCTTGATACTTTTCATCCCCTATTATCATTGTCCTAAGTGTCACAATATAGTCGCCCGTCTCGTTAAATGTATAGGGAATGGATATGTCACTAATTTCATAGAACCGGTATGGGATTTGGCTTATTGCGTCGCCGGTCTGCTTGTCTCTTATTATCAGAGCAGAATGAATATTATAGATGTTTTCATCATTCTGGAGCACACTAAAATTAAGCACAGTAGAATTGCTGCCTGCAATCGGAGTCGAAGGATAAGGTGCGAACACCACTTGATACCCGTCTACATCCTTGGTCGCTCCGAAAAAGTGACCGAACGCAAAATTTGCCTGCAAGGCAGCAGTGGTAGTAGTACCAACAAACAGCGCAACAAGGATCGACAGCAGGCGCTCCATCCTTTGCTACTTCGCGCTATCCATATTTCAACCATTATGTAGTGCATTCATCGAATGAACCACAATTCCTAATAAAGCCGCAGGGCGAAGAATGAGTGCCTGTAACGAGTGCTTGTTCATCGTGGAAACTGGAGGCACACATTAGCCTCCTTTTCTTACCATCTCATGCATCGAGCCGTTTTTTCTTCCTTTTTTTCATAAAGACCAGAGTAGTGGCTATGCCCAGAACGGCCACCGCAGCAGAAGGCGCGGCAACATAATACAGTACATCAAACTGCCCGACAACATCGACAAAGAAGGTAAATGTCAATGTCTGGCCGCTGTATGCATAGTCGTTTAGGTCGACATACAGGACGTACCTCCCGGTTTCTGAAAAAGTGTATTCTTGGGTATGGTGGCCGTAAGGCACGATTATTGGGTTTGTCTTTTGAAGTTCAACTCCATCCTTTACAAGTCGTAGGGTTATTGGGACATCTATCAGGTCATCGCCGTTGACTCCTGCAACCCTTATCAGCACATTTGCAGGGTTTCCCACAACCGGGCTTGATGGCTCTGTCGTCATTTCTACGTCATAATTACCAATTCTCTGCCTGTAAGCATTCAGGAGTGGGTCAGCAAAAGCTTGTCCGCTTGTGAACAGCAATAGCATCACGACAAAAACAATGAACGATGCAGAGAGCAGGTACTTCAAGCGCTCTTTATGTATGCAAGCCGACTTATAGTTCTTCTACCATCTCTGCATAGTTGTCGATTATCCTGTCGCTTAGGCTTGACTGGTACTTTGACAGGACATCATAAACAAGATCCCTGTCTGCCAAGCTGTAAAGCTGGCATTCACCATACCTCACCAAGACTACGCCGTCCTCCCTCATGCGTTTCAGGTGTGACGACACGGTCGACGGGGCTTTTTTCGTGTGTTCCACGATTTCGCTGAATGTACACATGCTGTTTTCTAATATGAAAAACAATATCTTCCTGACAGGCTCGTGTCGGACATATTTCAGGATGACAGACTCTTTGTCAGAGACGCTGAGTGGATAGTACCTTGTCATTCTTGACTGGCGATCTACCCTGATTGCGTCTGACTTTTCAAGTGCAGACAGGTGGTAGGTCAGGACGCCGTTGACAAGTCCAGTGAGCCTCAACAACTCCCTATAGCGAATACCGGGGTTTTCCTCGATGTGTCTCAACAGGGCTTCCCGTATGTCTGCCACCTGTACTGTCTGTCCTTCTACCATCTCTCACTTGTTCACCTTTAGAACTCCCAAGCCGAACATGGTCACCATTGCCAATACAATGATGTGCGGAATCTCTATCCCAAGTGCAGAAATGTCAAATAGACTTACCACTCTTGTGGCGTCAAGCAGGTAAATGAATTCAACCGTTGCCAGTGCCATGAATCCAAGCGTCATGAACAATAGCCTTGATCCAGTGGCTCTCCTATATGCAAGCATCGACACTACGCTGAGAAAGACCGCAATCGTAAGACTGGCAATATGCAGAAGAATGTGATAGATCATTGACGGATGGGCAAGGTGGGGCATAATGAGAGGCGCAACAATGCCTATGACAATTGCCGTGATTAGCCCAAGCAGTATGGGTTTGCTGACAGAATCCTGTACAGGTTCGCCTCTGCTTCCTCTTTGCATCCATTATATATATGGTAGTGTACCACTAATAAGCCAATTGGTACACTGCCCGAATATGAAAAAATGAGAAAGTGCGCTTAAAGCGCCTGATCTTTCTTGCGGTTTCGGAATGCTCTGAACCCAAAGAATCCGCCTACCGAAGTTGTTGCCGCCACTGCTAGGATTTGCAAGGCCGGTACAAACCCCATACCTCCCTGCGCTGCGATGTCGGTAGCAGCTGAAGAAGCAGACGCGCTGCCTCCGGGCAATGCGCCCTGTTGTAGCTCTTCTTTGTCGGTGCTGTCAGCGGATCCCATCAGTCTTGGTTCGTCAGGAAAATACAGGTTGTCTATATCATCTACGCATCCAAAGCTGCCACTCCAGCCTTCGCTATTGAACTTGGAGGTACTATTCCCGCCATCTTCGGCCCTGCAAAATATCGTGGCCTCAATTGGCACTTCGGCCACGCCAAAGTAGTCGATGGTTCCATACAGGTGGTAACCGTATATGCCGGGCTGTACTATCTGCCTTGCCAAGTAGTGACCTGGATCGCCAAATACTGCACCCACCGTTATGTTCCTTTCAATCTGGTCTGCTCCGTCAAGAGAAGACGCCCTTTCAAATGACCCAATGTCTGTAAAGTAATACTTGTCTACCGCAAGCTCTGCGCCTGTTAATGGGAGCGCTGTCCTTTCATCTTCCAAGTACACTTCTAAGCCATGCATGCCGTCATGCACTCCTGGCTTCACTCCAAACGTCGGCTCATTGGTGTGACCGACGGTAACCAAAATAGGGTTCACATTCTCAATGTCAGGAGTCAGAATCAAGTGCGCGTGTGCAAATGCACTGTCTGTGAATGAGGGTGAAACAAGCATTCCCATGGCCGCTAGCACTGTGGCAAGAGCCGCAATGTGTGTTTTCTTGGCCGTCATTTACTCTCCCTCCTCCCCATGGTGTGCAAACCCCAATCCATCGTTATCAGGGTTGTCGTCGTTTAGATCAAATACAGGGTTCCCGTGAGTAATATTTGCAGGCAGCTGCATCTCCTCGTATGGCGAATCGGCTATGCTTCCGAGGACCCTCTGGACATTGATGTCAACCATGTCTCCCGGATTGAAGGCGACATCTTCACCTGAAAGGTTAACGAGAGCAATGTCTGTCACCCTTGGTGCTCCGCCATTGAGCGGGTCTGGAACATGTGCATGGAATACGCAGCTGTCAGGTCCTGACGCATGCTCGATATAATAGAGTGGCATCTTGTCCACAAAAGTCCCGTGCTCGCTTTCATCAATGTGTCCAGCAACCACTGTCACCATTGGAACACGGTCGTCGTCGCAAGGAGCCCGCATCAGGAAATGTCCTGAAACAAAGTTGGGACTCGCATCATAAACTGGGAGTACGCCCCCAGGCGGAAGAGTCAGCCCGTCAAGCCGAATGTGGGTGTTGTCTGGGACTGTTCCTCCGGAAACGCCCAGTTCAAAATTATGGCTCGCAAAGACAGAGCTGTTGTATGCCACAAGGCCGGCTATGGCACTCACGCCAGCCGCGACTACCAGTAGCTTTAATCTAGATAATCTATTGGGCATTGATGCTTAAAATGCCCTTCAAAAATTAAAAAGGAGTGGCACATTCTTTGAGTGGAATGTACTACCAGTATTGTACGCATTAGCGCCTGTCAAGGCGCATCGCTGCCCGCACATTGCGCTTGAGGTCAATGGCGCTCTTGCTGTAAGCTAGCGCGCTTATTGCGATGCCAACTGCTATGGCAGGTCCTGCTAGGTCGCTAAACGTAAAGCCAAGCTGTGGTATCCCGCCTGCCGGCACTTCCCCTTGACTTTCCTCACTAGGCTCAGCAGGTGCAGCGGACGGCTTGGCAGTTATCGTGATGCTGCCAAGTGCAGAGCCACGCTGGGCCGCAAACCAGATCCTGCCCCTATCATCTGCAGTTATCCACTGGATTGTCGATCCAGTAATTGGAATCTTGGCCTCTGCACCCAGTCCTGTCCTTGGGTCTATGACACCAACCCTATCTATTGTATGCTCTGCAAACCAGAGATTCCCATAGTCGTCCATCGCCATTCCAAACGGAAGCCCATTCTGGTTAACTGAAGGGAATTCGCGGAAGCTTTCAAGGAGAGAGTTGAATACCAGTATTGTGCTGCCGCTGTGATCGGAGATATAGATATTGTAGCTGTTTGGATCAGGGAATACCGCTGTTGGTTCTTCAAGCGTATACAGGCGACTGTTAGGTGCGTATTCAGTGATGTTTCCGGTGTCCGGGTCAATCTTGGCAATATAACCAGCGGCTTCGGCGAACCAGATGTTGCCCTGCCTGTCAGTGGCAATGCCTGCAGGTCTTGACATGGGAGTCGGTATGTCGTAAGAAACGAAAGTTTCACTTGCGGGATCGAACTTTACCACCGTGTTGGCTTGGACTATTGGTATCCAGAGGTTTCCATTCCGATCCATGGCAAGCCCCGACGGGATGCCAGTGTCGGGTATCACAAACCTCCTACTGGAATTGTCTTCAGGATTGTAAATCCCGAGTGCACCACTGTTATTTCCGCCTCCAATTGGATCAAGGTACCATATTCTACCGTCGGGAGCAAGCAATGTATTAGTTATCAAAGTGGCGTTGGATATGTTGTGCATTGTATAGTTGTTAGTCTCGATATCAAATTGCCACATCCTCCCACTCCCAAGCACAGTATCGCCGACCCATATCGACTGCCTTGCCGCGTCAAAGATCGGGTAATACGGGAGACTGTTGACCGGCGTTGTGTAATTTGCGACTTGGAACTCTAGGTTTGAAACCAGAGGCTTGACGTTTGTGTTGGTAGTTGCAAGGATGTTGTTGCCTTCAGTGTTTACACCCTCAACCTCAATATGCCACGTCCCCTGCAAGCTGAACGCCGCGTTGGCCGTAAAGACATTGTCAGCCTGCCGGGTCATATCGACCGTTATCGGGCCAATCCCTCTTTCGACCTGCGTCAGCTTTATCGTAGCAGAGTCGATGCCTGTTACATTGCTGCCGTCCAGATTGAAGAACGAAAGGCGGAAGCTGTTCTGACCTACCGCAAATGGGCTTATAGAAAGATGTGCCTTTCCGTCGGTTGCATACAGCGTCCTGCTAAAATCAGTCTTCGGTTGTTCCGCAAACGCCGATTGAGCATCCAGCTGACGCTCATATCCCGGGAACTGACCGCTAGGCAGTGCGCCGTTTGCCATCAAAGAGACTGCGAACAAGAGTGCAATCCCTATGCCGGCTTCTGCTTTGAGCGTCTTGCCATAGTGTTTGAGACCTGCAATCCGCGTCCTTGTATCAGTGCTTCCCCCTGTCATGACTACGACAGCCCTTTTCTGCACCACAAATTGCGAATAAGCCCCCATGGCCACCATTGCGCCCGCAAGCCCCAGCTTGACTGCCAATATCTGACCATAGAGCGAGGCAACCGTAAGGGAGAGGTCGCTCTCAAGGGCAAACAGAAGTATAGGACCGGTTATCACGGCGATGCCAAGGAGCGTCACCACCACAGTAGAGAATCGTGGGATCAGGATAGAGAGAGCGGCCGCCTTGAGCCTTTGATCTCCGATCGAAAGGATCTTTGGCACTGCCACAAACCCAAGCAGAATCAAGCCACCTATCCATATCGAAGCGGCCGCATTGTGGAAAAAGTCAAGTACCACAGGGAACATCTGGTTAGTCGCGGCCGCATGAGCCATGAGGCTTGAAGTGACTAGCACTGCAAGACCCAGGATGAGTATCGCATACATTTCCGGCCTTCCTGTGCTTGAATTACCTCTTGCTACCTTGCGATATACGGCAACAGCAATGCCCATCAAGATTGAAGACTGGAGCATCCTTGCCATCCACACGTTGCCAAACTTGGTTGCAATTGCTTCAGATACGCCTGCATCGATTGAAATTGCCTGTACGATGATCGTGGCGACTCCAGACGCAAGAATAAGGCCTGTACCAATAAGGATAAGACGCACCATGTTTCGGTCAATCAATATACGCGTTTGCCAGATAGCGCTGCCAATCCAAGGCACTCGTGAAATTGGTTTCCAAAGCCATAGCGTTGCAAACGCCGCACCGACTACCATTGTCTGTCCGACCATACCGGGAAACCTAGAGGCGGTGTATCCCAAACCCAGAAGCGGAGCACTTTGAACTTCAGTGGTCGTCTGCACACCTATTCCGAAAATGAACGTCTCTTCCACAATATGACCATCAACTGCCGAAAGCACCCTCGTAATCACGGTGTATTCGCCTTCCGGCAAGTCGGGTTGTAGTGTAGCTGCTATGGAAGCAGTGTCGCCTTCGACGTTGTGCGGGTCATTCATATCGACTCTGCTCCCATCAGGCCCAAGCACCCTGATGCTACTGTAGGGAAGCTCTATCGCTTCGCTAAAGAAAACCTGCACTTCGCCGGGTGAAGATGAAACGCTCTCAAACGCCCCCGGCGTGGAATCGACATAAACAGGATGAGCAAACGATTGTTGGAGGCCTGATGAAAAGGTCAGGACAGTTACAGTCACCAGTGCAATAGCAACAATAAACGAAGATCGCCAGCGTCTGGTTTGCACGTGTGAAATATGCCATGCACCATATTTGACTCTTGCTTGATTTGTAGTACAAAGCCCGAAATATGCCGAAAGATTATAAGCATTTGAAGAGAAATTTACATTGAATGAAAATCGCGCTGATCCTTGCAAGCATCATTGTAATGTCATCAATTCTAGCGTTCAGTAGCGCCCGCCCTGCCATGGCACACGCAGAACTAGTGCAGGGAGATGTCAAAATCGTCGCAGGGTGGGTGAACGAGCCGCCGGTTGTAGGACAGATCAACGGCATCGAACTTACAATAACTAGAGTATCAGACAACCAGCCGATCAGTAACGCAGTGGCGCAGCTTGAAGTCAGCGTCAAGAAGGGTACGCCAACCAAGTCTCTCAACTTCCGGCCGACGGAAGAGTCCGGTGTTTACGTTGCAGACATTCTCCCGACCCAAACGGGTCAGTATGCAGTCGTCATGAGAGGAACCATATCAGGGCAGGCCATTGATGGCCAGATCGAGATAGAGGATGTTGAGGACACTGTCGCCTTGGCCTTCCCACCAAGTACTGAAGGCGGAATATCAGAGGAAGTGCTATCACAGCTGCAGACTGTGATCACTGACCTGTCTGCTCAGGTGGACGAGGCCAACACTTCTGCAGAAGAAGCCAGGACAGCCGCTGCAAGTGCGACCGAAGCGTCAGCAGATCTAAGGATGGCGGCTGACAGAGCGTACCTGTTTGGGATGGTGGGCGTCGGGGTCGGTGTAGCAGGCATTGCCATCGGAGTCACCGCCCTTCGCAGGGAAAAAATCTAACGCCTGCTAAACCAACGCGCAAACACCAGCGATCCTGCCATCATGGAGGCTATCGCGACGCCAACAATACCTACAGGAAATTCAGGAACCACTGTCACTGTAAACTCCACTTCTTCTTCAGTAGGTATAGGTGGCGCAATACCAGTCCCGCCAAGGAAAACCTGAATTGTGTAATCGCCGTTTTCTTGGAAGGTGTATGGGACCGTAATAGTACCTTCGACATTGTGTATCAGCACTTGACCTGTCTGCTGTGCCGCACTGAACACCTGTACCCCGTCCTTCAATATCCTAAAGTCATAGTCCTGATGCTCGTGAAGAGTGTTGGTTCCGGGGTTGAGGAAGCTTACCCTGAAGGTTGCCCTTCCATTCTCATCCCACGTGGGCTCGAGCAGGATGTCCAGTGTTCCCTTGCTAGTTGTGCCTCTCATTCCGCTGCTCTCTTGCGCACTTGCGACGAGTGGCGTTGTTGCAATGCTGAAAACCGCTGCCAAAAGCAGCGCTGCCAGAAAAATGCCGCTTGCCATTGCAATTATTCGGCTCGCTGCCTAAATAAATTATTGTGTTTGGCTGCAAATATCACCATGCTGAAGGCGATCGCTGTCAACACAAACACAACAAGAGGAAATTCGGGTGTTACTTGTATTGGAATGGCAACCCCCTCACCCAGCCCTTCGATATCGTCTATCTTGATTTCATAAGACCCTATCTCCTCAAAAGTGAATTCCTGCCTGATTACAGTCTGGTCAAGACGAAGCACTTCTCTGCCTCCGCTGCCATGGATCGAGAAGTCATATAGCACATCCTCTATCTCTTCGCCGGTCTCCGGCTCGACAAAGCGAATATCAAACGTGTGTGTGCTGCCAATTTCAGCAGGCGTCCACGCTATTTCAACCAAAAACGTTCCCTGATCACTTGTAGCTTGAAGCAGAATCTGTTCCTGTGCAAATGCCTGACCAAGAACTGCGAATAAGCTTGACAACGCAATCAGAGCAATAGTCACACTACGCAAATAACATCACAATAAGGCGATGCCAATAATAATAGTCTATTGTACCTTTAATTAGATATCTTGGCTCTTTTTTCAATACACTACGCAGATATCTAGAAAAAGATCACTGGTAATTCTGTGCCTCGGGATACAGGTACAAGTTATCTTGTTGTTCAGAATTTTTTAGGATTCGATAAAAAGAAGAAAATGAAGGAAGGCTGTTAGGCTCTTCCAAAGAATCCAGTTCCACTTCTTGCGAACCTAGTGTAGCCAATGATTGCTGCGATTGTTCCTGCAAGTATTGCTGCAATGACAGGGAATTCGGGAACTACAACCTCTGCCAAAATCGTCGCAGAAGTCTCTCCTTCTGGGACTGTAAATGATATGGTCGTGTGTGTTGCATTCTCGCTGACTACTTCAGGCTGAATTTCCTGAGTTCCTACCATTACTGCTGTTATGCCGCTGACCATGTCCTTTGGCAGTGTCAGTTCTACTGCACCTGCGCCATCAAACTCGATCTCTACCGATTCGCCGGGGTTGATCGTTGCTGCTGTTGCAGTAGCGTTTCCAGACCCTGTTATTTCGTATTCGTTACCATCTCCATCGGCTGCAGTTACTGAGAACCCAGAGGTTGTTGGTTCTGGCTCGCCATTGGTTGTGTTGTCACCGTTGCCCCCTCCAGTTGCAGCTGCAACTATTACTGTGCCCACCATGTTCGGGTGAAGGCCGCAATAGTACGGGAACTCGCCTGCTTCTGTGAAGGTGTGGCTGAATGTCTGTTGTGGAGCCATCAGCGGATTAAAGTTTGGTGAAGAGTCAAATTTACCGTCCGGTGTTCCAGCAGTACCTGACGTGACTGTGTGTGGAGTCGAGTCTCTGTTGGTCCACGTAACAGTGTCTCCAACATTGATTTCGATTGGGTTTGGCGAATACGCATCGGTCGTCAAGCTTGACGAACCAGATTTTATGTCTGCTGCTACTTCAGCTGCGAAGGCCGGCGTCAGTGTCGACATTGGTGCTAGCACTGCAGCAATTGCTGCTACCAGCCCGACAGCGACTGCAATTCTAGAGTTCATTGGCTAAGGACAAGATTTTATGCCATAAAATGGTTTTGGTTGGCGGAATACCAGCCTAGTACAAATGTAGTGTAACAATTCTATATAAGGCAGATTTTTAAGATTGCAATTCTTACAATTTCTCCTGTGCGGATCGTCTCCTTCCTTCCAAGCGCTACAGAAACGCTGTACGAGCTTGGCGCAGGCAGTCAAATAGTTGGTGTCACGCACGAGTGCAAGTTCCCTGTTCAAGCAAGAAAAAAGCCTCGTGTTATTAGGCCTTCGTTTGATCCAAACAGGATGACAGGGAGGGAGATCGACGCCAAGATAGTTGAGCTTATGCGCTCAGGTAGTGACATCTATGTAGTGGACGACGAGGTTCTAAAAAAAGCAGATCCTGACCTGATAGTCGCTCAGGGGATCTGCGAAGTGTGCTCGCCATTCACAAAAGAGATAAGCCGTGCAGTAAAAATACTCAGCGGGCAACCAGACGTTCTGGTTCTCGATCCTCATGACCTTGACGACATCCTTGTCAGCATAATGAATGTGGCAGAAAGGGTGGGTAGAATCAAGGAAGGGGCCAAGCTTGTTTCTTCATTGCAAGAACGGATTGACGCAGTTCGTGAAATGAAAATAAAGAATCGCCCGAGAGTGCTTTGCATAGAGTGGCTCGACCCGCTTTTCACCGCAGGTCACTGGGTGCCACAGATGGTTGAGTATGCAGGTGGGGTAAACGGCATCAGCGTTGCCGGCGAGCCGTCGCGCAGGATGGACATAGATGAAGTTGTACAATTTGATCCCGACATCATTGTGCTCATGCCATGTGGCTTTGGAATTCCTCGAACGCTGAGAGAACTGCCGGCGCTTGCGCACAACGAAAAATGGAAGTCGCTCCGCGCAGTCAAGAATGGTGATGTCTATGCGGTTAATGCCAATGCGTATTTCAGCAAGCCGGGTCCAAGAGCTGTGATAGGGCTTGAAATCTTGGCAAAAATTTTGCACCCCGAGGCCTCGCAGCACATCAGGGTTCAGAAGGGTTCTTACAAAAAACTACTGAGTTAGAGAGACTTCGATATATACGTCATCGGGGATCTTTAGTCTCATCAGCTGTCGGATGGCCCTGTCATCGGCTCCGACATCAATCACACGTCTGTGGATCCTCATCTCGTACTTGTCATAAGTGTTTGTGCCCTGGCCGCACGGTGACTTCCTTGTTACTACCTTGAGCTTTTTAGTCGGCAGGGGGTGGGGTCCCTTGAGCTTTATCCCAGACTTTTCAGTCATCCCCTTGATTTCTGTGCAGACGCCTTCCAGCGTCGCAAGATTTGTGCTGGTGAGTTTGATTCTTGCTGCTTGCGGCATTTGCTAGTTCACTTACTTTCTGTTAGGGTCGTACTTGTCCGTGATGTTCAGCACAATGCCTGCGCCAATTGTCGTTCCCATGTCTCGGAGTGCAAACCTTCCAATCTCTGGAAAGTCTTTGAATGTCTCTATTGGAAGTGGTCTTACAGGCTTGATCTTGACGATTGCCGCGTCACCTGTCTTTAGGAACTTGGGGTTCTCTTCTGTCGTGGCACCGGTCCTCGGGTCAATCTTGGAAACAAACGCAGTGATTGTTGCAGCGACCTGAGCAGTATGAGTATGCAGTACTGGTGTGTATCCTGGAGCGATTGCCGTCGGATGGTGAATGACGATCAATCTTGCCTCAAATTCCTTTGCGACGGTCGGAGGGTTGTCGGCAGGGCCGATCATGTCGCCGCGCTTGATCTGCTTCTTGTCTACGCCTCTGAGGTTAAAGCCGATGTTGTCGCCAGCTTCGGCAGACTCCATCTGAGTGTGGTGAGTTTCAATTGACTTGATTTCTCCGACAGCACCAGATGGCATGACGACTACCTTGTCGTTTGCCTTCATCTTGCCTGTCTCAATCCTGCCCACGGGCACCGTTCCGACACCAGTGATAGAGTATACATCTTGTATTGGGACTCTAAGCGGCTTGTCGACCGGCTTTTCTGGTGGGTCAAGGGCATCCAGTGCTGCAGCAAGGGTCGGACCCTTGTACCACGGCATGTTTGTCGATGGCTTTACCAAGTTATCTCCCTTCCATCCCGAGATCGGGATGAAGTTGATCTTGGCTGTGTTGTAGCCGACCATCTTCAACATCTTTTCGACACTCTCTTTTACCTCCTTGTAGCGAGCTTCCTGATATCCAACATCGTCCATCTTGTTTAATGCAACGATTATCTGGTTTACGCCAAGTGTCCTAGCAAGGAAAGCGTGCTCCCTTCCTTGGCCTCCCGGCTCGATTGACGCTTCTGTCTCACCGGGCTTGACAGAAATGACCAGAATGGCAGCGTCTGCTTCAGACGCGCCGGTGATCATGTTCTTGATAAAGTCCCTGTGACCCGGAGCATCGATCAGTGTGAAAAAGTACTTTGACGTCTCGAACTTTTGAAAAGCGAGATCGATGGTGATACCTCTTTCACGTTCGTCCTTGATGCTGTCAAGCACCCAAGCGTACTTGAATGTATCACCCTTGCCTGTTGATTCAGATTCCTTTGCGTATGCATCTATAGTTCTCTGGTCAATGGCACCCAGATCAACCAGCAAATGACCTACAGTAGTTGATTTACCATTATCGACGTGACCTGTAACCACCAAGTTCATGTGTGGCTTTTTACTAGCGCTCATAGAGCAAGAACGCTTCATGGGCTTTATTTGTATTTCGCCCGTGATTCGGATGAAAATTGTACGTTCTCATACACATTTTCAGTCCTAGCTAACAAGTTATCGGAAAAGTTTTAAGCCAACAGACGTGAGTTTGTCCAGTATGAGAATTACTGTCAGCGCCATCAAGGCAGACATTGGAGGAATTGGGGGTCACACCTGCCCAAGCGAAAAACTTCTCGAAACTGTAAAGAATTTTGTTGCCAAGAATGCAAAGGGACTACTTATCGATTATTACGTCGGGTATACCGGTGACGACATTCATATCATAATGACGCATACACGTGGCGTCGATGATGAAAAGATCCACAAGCTGGCGTGGGATGCCTTCACAGAAGGAACCAAGACTGCAAAAGAACAGGGACTTTACGGAGCCGGCCAAGACCTGTTGAGAGACTCTTTCTCAGGTAACGTCAGAGGCATGGGACCAGGTGTTGCCGAAATCGAAATGGAGGAGCGCCCAAGCGAAGTGTTCTGCATATTTGCCGCAGACAAGACAGAACCGGGAGCGTTCAACTTTCCGCTCTGGCGCATGTTCGTCGATGCGCGTAGCAACACTGGCCTCCTGATTAACGAGCGCCTTGCAGAGGGTGTTATTTTCAGGATAATGGATGTCATGACAGGCAAAGTAGCTGAGCTCAAACTGTGGGAAGACAAAGCTGAGCTTGAAGCAGCACTGATGTATCCGGGCCGCTTTGTAGTTCACTCTGTCGTTTCCGCTGATCGCTCTGAACAAATAGTGTCTGCATCCACCGACCGCCTGCACAACATCGCTGGCACTTATGTCGGCAAGGACGACCCTATCGCGATAGTAAGAACTCAAAAGAACTTTCCCGCAACAGAAGAAGCAGGCAGCGCATTCAACGATCCCCACTATGTTGCAGGAAACACAAGAGGCAGCCACCACATGCCTCTGATGCCAGTCAAGCTCAATTCCGCCGCAAGCCTGAACTACTCTATCCCAATCGTTTCATGCCTACTTTTTAGCATGCACAATGGCAAGCTTACAGGACCCCACGATGGCTTTGGAACCGCAGACTGGGATCTGCAGAGGATGTGGGCCTCAGAGCGAGCAATGATAATGCGTAACCAAGGCTTTATCCACCCTGCAACGCTAGTGCCCGATGAGCTGGAATACAACAAAGGATATGAAGCAAGGATGAATAAGCTTCAGAGCAAGTTCCGTGACCTAGAAGACATTATGAACGGCAAGACAAAGACGGCAGCGAGCACAAAGGCCAAAGCGGGCAGCAAGCGTTGAAGAGGCCGTTAATAATCAATTACAAGAACTATGAAGAGGTCTCTGGAGAGAAGGCTGTCGAATTAGCGAGAGCTGCAGAGACGATTGCAGAGAAGCTCCAGGTAGAGGTAGTGCTAGCGCCGCCGCAACCCGCGTTAGCTCTTGTAGCCAAGAGTGTCAAAATTCCGGTAATCTGTCAGCACATCGACAGTGAAAGAATTGGTTCTTCTACTGGCTATTTCCTGCCCGAGATAGCCAGGTCGTACGGGGCTGTTGGATCGCTGATAAACCACAGTGAGCATCGGATAGAGATGAAGCAGATCGCTTCTCTGGTGGAGCGACTGAAAAGCCAACATATGATTTCAATAGTGTGTGCACGTGAACCTTGGGAGGTCATGGAGGTATCAGCATTCCAACCGGACTTTATCGCGATCGAGCCCCCAGATCTAATAGGAAGCGGCAGGGCCGTCTCAAAGGAAAACCCAGAGATAATAACAAAGTCGATCGAGGCGGCAGGCTCGCGTTCCAAAGTCATATGCGGAGCGGGCATCACAGACAAGGATGATGTTGCCAAAGCCATCGAGCTGGGTTCCCAAGGTATTCTGGTAGCAAGCGGAATAATCAAGGCAAAGTCGTGGGAAGACAAGATATCCGAGCTGGCTGCGTGTATGAAATAACTAAATCTATGATGTAGCCGGGTGGAACCTCACACATGCCTACTCACCCTTTGGTAGTGGCAGGTTCCAATTGTATTTCATTGCAAGCAGCCTAAGCGCGGTGGCTGCGATAATGCTCGGTATGGCTGCAACGTTCAGGTCTATGCCCGCCGTAAGCAGCACGAAAAATATCACGACTCCAATGAAGCTTGCCGACGCATACAGCTCCTTGACAAAGACTATTGGCAATTCGTTGACAAATACATCACGCAGGATCCCTCCGCCGACAGCGGTGAGAACTCCCGCAAAAGCCATTGCAAGAAAATTCAATCCAAACAGGTTGTAAGCAAACGTCGCTCCGATCACAGTAAAGACTCCGAGTCCGATAGCATCAAACTTTAGGAAAAGATTCCAGTGCTTCTTGAGCGACCTGTAGAGAAAAAACATCACAACGCCCGTCGCCACAGTGATCGTCAGGTACAGCGGGTTGACTATTGCAAGCGGAGGTACTCTGCCAAAAAGGACGTCCCTCATAACCCCTCCGGCGACGCCAGTCATTGTCGCGAGTATGACTATCCCAACAACATCAGACTTGTGCTCTATCGCCTTGAAGGCGCCCGTGACTGCAAATGCCATGGTGCCAAAGAGGTCCAGCGCCTGTATGAGCAGTGGAACTGGCAAGATGTTGTCAGAAGACAATACGATCACCGAGACATGCCAGCAGCCTGATCCGCCCCAATGTAACAGTGAGAACAAGCATTTGAAATTATCGGTAGTGTGCACAACGTTTTAAACCAGTAGAGCAGCTGATCATCATCTCATATGTCAGAAGAAAGTCTTGGTGGTTCGCCGGTCATCATCAAACCGATATACTTTTTCGAAGAGGCTGACGGCGCGAACAAGGCACTTCTTGGAAGCAAGGGAGCAGGACTCGCAGAGATGACCAAGCTTGGGTTGCCTGTCCCACCTGGTTTTATAATTACCACGGAAATTTGCGAAAAATTCTACGAAGCAGGCAAACGACTGCCTGATGGTTTGATGGACGAAGTGCGGAAATCGATAAAGCGTCTTGAAGCTGTAGCTGGGAAGAAATTTGGTGACCCGAGCAATCCACTTTTGGTATCGGTACGCTCTGGTGCGTCGGTGTCAATGCCGGGCATGCTGGACACTATCCTCAACCTCGGGCTCAACGATGAAACGGTAGAAGGTCTTGCGAAGCAGAGCAACGACCCAAGGTTTGCGTGGGATGCATATCGTAGGTTCATACAGATGTTTGGAAAGGTCGTCCTCGGGATAGACGACCGTAAATTTGATGCTATTCTTTCGGGCAAGGATCTATCAAACACAAAGGTGATCAAGGGCATCGCAATGTCGTTCAAGTCGCTCTGCGAAACCACAGGAAGGAAGTTCCCCGTAGACCCGTACAAACAGCTAGAGCTTGCAATCGATGCAGTATTCAGATCGTGGACTGGCAAGCGCGCCGTTGAATATCGCCGGCAGTACAATATCACCCCCGATATGGCCAACGGAACCGCCGCAACAATAGTCGCGATGGTGTTTGGTAACATGGGAAAAGACAGTTGCACCGGTGTAGTGTTTACTCGCGACCCTGAGACAGGGGAAAAGAGGCTTTATGGTGATTATCTTGTAAACGCGCAAGGGGAGGATGTTGTGTCGGGCAAGACCACCCCAAACCACATTGATTCTCTTGTCAGCGAAATGCCAGATGTATATGCTCAGTTGGTAAAGGTATGTGAAAGGCTGGAAAATCACTTCAAGGAACCGCAGGATGTCGAGTTCACTGTCGAAAAGGGGAAGCTCTACATCCTCCAGACAAGGGCTGCCAAGATGAACGCGGTAGCGGCCGTCAAGACTTCGATAGACATGTACCACGAGGGGCTGATCAACAAGACTGCTGCCTTGGAGCGCATCGATCCTGAAGGACTTGAACAGATCCTATACAGGCGCATCGATCCGCATTCAAAACAAAAAGCGATCGCAACGGGGATCGGCGCGTCACCCGGTGCTGCTAGCGGTATTGCAGTCTTTGATGTAGCACGGGCGGAGGCGCTTGGCAGGAAAGGCGACAAAGTCATTCTGGTCAGAGAAAACACAAAGCCAGATGACGTGCAGGCATTTTTCCAGTCGGCCGGCATACTCACCAGCCGCGGTGGTAAGACGTCTCATGCCGCAGTTGTAGCGCGCGGGATGGGCAAGCCTTGTGTGGTAGGCTGCTCGCAGATAGAGATCGACCAAGAAGGCGGAAGCTTTAGTATCAACGGTAAGAAGGTTGTGAGTGAGGGTCAAAGGATAACAATAGACGGCTCCACCGGCAGAGTATACTTAGGAGAAATCCCTACAGTAGAACCCGAAATCACATCCGAGCTGAAAGAACTCCTGCAATGGTCTTCAGAAATGAAGGGGATCAAGATAAGGGCAAACGCTGATACGGTGTCAAGTGCTGCCCTTGCACGCAAGTATGGTGCAGAGGGAATCGGGCTCTGCAGAACAGAACGCATGTTCAACCAACATGACAGGATAATGCAGTTCGTCAACATGATAATGGCGGAGAGCGAGGACGAGCGCAGGAAGGCACTTGCAGAGCTTGAGCCACTACAAAAGTCCGACTTTAAGGCGATCCTGAGGGAAATGAAAGGTCTGCCCGTGACAATTAGGTTGCTAGACCCTCCTCTGCACGAGTTCCTGCCAAAGCAGGAAGACCTGATGCAAAAGATCTTTGAGTTAAAGTCATCTGCCAGCAGCAAGAATCAAGAGGAAATTGCCCGCATAGAAAAGATCCTCCACCGAGTGCACGAGTTGTCAGAGATAAACCCGATGCTAGGGCACAGGGGGGTGAGGATAGGGATTTCATTCCCCGAGATCTATGAAACACAGATCCGGTCGGTCTGCGAAGCGGCCGCCGAACTGGCAAAAGAGGGCATAGCAGTTGAGCCACAGATAATGGTACCACAGGTAGGCCTAGTAGAAGAGCTGGCTGCAGTTCGACAGATATTCGAGTCGGTAAAGCGAGAAGTTGAACACAGACACAAGATAAAGCTCAAGATCAAGTTCGGCAGCATGATCGAAGTCGTGCGCGCGTGTCTTGTTGCTGACGACATTGCCCATGTCGTGGATTTCATCAGCTTTGGCACAAACGACCTTACTCAAGCCACATTCAGCTTTAGCAGGGAAGACGCGGAAGGCAAGTTTCTTCCCTTTTACTTGGAAAAGGAGATCTTGAACGTCAATCCATTCCAGAGCATCGACACAAAGGGCGTGGGCAGGCTGATGAAGATGGCAGTAGATATGGCGAGAAGTGAAAAGAAGGACATCGAGATAGGGATCTGTGGCGAGCACGGAGGCGACCCTCGCTCAATAGCATTCTGCGCGGCTGCCGGGCTTGATTATGTGAGCACCTCGTCTCACAGAATACCGATAGCCATTCTGGCCGCGGCCCAGTCTGCAATCCAGCAGAACAAGCGCTTACAACAGCACCCCACTATAGCTTAAAATGTGGGCATCGGTCCAAGAATCAAGAAGATGGCAGCTCCAAACGGAGGCGGTAACGTAACTTATGAATGCATGCGCTGCGGCACGCCCGTGACCGTAGAAGAACTGTCAAGGCTGCCAGAGATAAAGTGCATCTGCGGTTTCAGGGTATTTCGGAAGGCGAGACCACCCATAGTAAAGCAACTAAAAGCAATCTAGTAGCTAACTACTTCCTTTCTTCTTTTATCCTGTTGTATGAATGGAATTTCTTTGCATGGTCTCGCATCTGCTCCATTCCTTCAAAGCCCATGCTACATTCGTTGCACATGTATAATCGCTGCTCATGTGCGATTTGTTGGTGGTGCATGAGTTCCTCGATCTTGCCGAACTTGTTTCCGCACTTTTCGCATTCGTGTTTTTTGAACAACATTCCAGCTAATCATCACCACGCTTTCTGTTCCTGCTATCCCAGCACTTCCTGCACAGGTTGCCTTCGATGCGCCATGCCGGTTTTGGATGGTAGTAGAACATGCCCAACTTGCCGTTGCAGATAGCACAAAAGTTTGTCTTCTTGTTGTAGTCCAAATCCTTCTTACGATAACAGCTATCACATAACAGAGTTCCCGGTTCCATTTCCCACTGCCATTTTGGCTTATTGGCAATGTCGCCAAGCTCCTTGCCACACATTGCACAAGTGTCCTGTGTTTCCTCCTGCTTGAGCATAAACTCCTTTGTCTTTTCAATGTGACAGCCAGCGCAGAGGAGGCCTTCTATGCCCCAGTCCTGGCCAGGCTTGTACTTGTGGCGACCGAGCTCTTTGCCACATACTGCGCAATACGCAACTTGCTTTTTGCCGAATATGTGCAAGCGAAATTATTTGACTGCACTGATACAAAAATGTATATGCTGTCGCAAAGGGTTGTTGCCTAATTCACTTTAACTTGTTGTACCACAGTTCAACCTGTATTGGAAAATTAAACCACACCTTGACAACACACACCCACGCACACGGTTATGACGTACGTTCAATAAGATGCTCATCAAGTATCTTGACGATATTCTGACAAGGTTATTTGGTGCATAAGAAACTGTGAACGTCACCGGAACTTTGCTGCAGGTTCAAGATAATACACAACCAAGAAGAGATTTTTAGGACGATCAAGGTCACAATTGGATGGAGAAAATCCAGTACTTCGTAGCACAATTGAGCGCAACAAGACACCCGAGCTTTATCACATCTTGTTTCGCGAATCGCTCATTCTTAGAAGTACGGGAATTCTTGTTAGGCAGAAGTGCTAAACAGGTTGCAATGCAAAAACAAGTCTGGGATCGAGGCTGGGCGGTATGTGGTACTGATTTGGGGAACAACCCAGGCGGTCAATTGTGAGCTTTCGATTCAGTACTATGTTATTCATAAATATTACATTAATGAATACAAAAGATTATACTATAATTACAAAATAGTCGAAAAAATCAAAAAATATTTAATCCTTGAACAGTTCATTGCCCGTTAATGAACAAACCCGTTGTAGCAGGAATTGCGGCAGGCATCCTGCTGGCTGGATTCATTGTTCTTGGCCCCTTGTTTCAGGGCGACGCAGGGGCACAAGCACAAACGCAATCCACCGGCGTGACGAAAAAGGTGACTTTGATAGCAGACGAAGTGGACGTGCAAATAGCACCAGATAATGCACTGCATCCAGGCGGCGTGATGTATAGAGCAATGGTATTCAATGGAACAGTGCCAGGGCCCGTCATATCAGTTGATGAAGGAGACACAATTGAATTCACCCTGATAAATGAAGGCGACGTGATACATAGCATTGACTTCCATGCAGGTTATGGCCCGTCAGCTGCGGTTGGAGCAAACGCAAGTGACAAAGGCTCAACAGTGCAGAGTGGTGAATCAGTGACATGGACATGGCAAGCTCCGTATGCAGGCGTGTTCTTCTATCACTGCGGCGCTGACGGCCTCAATGGCGTATGGGAGCACATTGCCAACGGCATGTACGGTGGGATCGTAGTGCATCCACAGAATGAAGAACCGGCAAAAGAATTCTATGTAGTCTTTGGTGAGATCTACAGCAACAACGTAGAAGGAGTCTTTGTAGCAGCAAACGGCACAGGAACGTTTGACGTAGGTCAGTTCCTTACAGGCGACCCCGACATTGTGTTGACAAACGGCATGGCACACAAGTACGTTCCGGCTCTAGGGGCAGTAGCACAGCTGCCGTTGAATGCCGAGGCAGAAGTATTCAAGGTGAGACCGGGCGAACTTACAAGATGGTATATAGTCAACGCAGGACCTAATGACGGCGTAGCATTTCACTTCATCAGTGGCATAATTGATGTAAGGGATGGCTTTGTCAAGAACAGATTAGGCACACAATTATTGAACGACGAGACATGGTGGATACCTCCAGGATCGGCCTCAGTCATCGAGGCAACGTTCCCCGAAGAGGGTATCTATGTTGGCGTCGACCACGCAATGAATGATGTGGTGAAGGGAGGCGCCTTCGTAGTGCAGGCAACCGAAGAAGCAACAGACAACGATCATCCAGTAGGGACATGGGTGCCTCCAAAAGGAAGTAGCCAAGTATCAGGTCCGTCAATGATGGCAGATACTACATCAAATATGACAGACACGAGCACGAACGCAACCGACACGGGTAACCAGACAGGTACGGGCGACAACGCCACTGATACAGGAAACCAGACAGATAGTGCGGGAAATAGCACAGGCTAAAAGGAGCAGCAGTCAGCACCAGCTGACTTTCTCCACTTTCTTTTTCGCTTTATTGCATATTTTATATTATTGTCCCGAAAAAGTCATGTATTTTGACCAATACAAAATGCTTTAATAAAAGTGATGCCTAGCTGACTGGGTTTACATTATGAAAAGAATAGAAGCGATCGTTCCTTCCGCGAGACTAGACAAGGCATTTGCAGCACTGAAAGAATTGGACTTGGGGGGCTTTACCTATTACGACTCCAAAGGACAGGGCCAGATCCCGCGCCCAGAGATCCATTCTGGAAGAGGCACGGGCACATACCGGCCTGAGTTTAACGTAAACTCTACAATAGTGGTTGTCACAAAGGACTCGATGGTCGATAAGGTGATCGAAAAGATCCTGCAGAGTACCAGCACAGGGCTGGCAGGAGAGGGAAAGATATTCGTTTCTGATGTCGAGGAAGCAATCGACATTGGATCGAAGCAGCGTGGCAAAGACGCGCTGTAAAAAATTCCTTAGGTTGCCAGATCCTCTATTGCCTGGCTTGCGTTGAGCATACCCTTTCTTTTGGCATACTCTTCAACCGCCTTCAGCTGTTCTGGGGTGAAACATACTGGCATTGTTCTTTTGTCGTTCATGACCAAATATCAGGAATGCAAGATTATAACTCTTTCTGCATTATGCAAAATGTGTACATGTTTGCTTGCCTCTGACCATAATGCAAATGTCTTGTTCGAATTCCGAATGTGTTGTTGATATGGTAACACTTCTTACGGAGAATGAAGGTGTATCGCGGATGTTCCAATAAACAACAGTACGGGGATGATGACTTTTCCTTCCGGCGCAGCATGGACGAAGATCTCAAAGAAAAAGGGTGCGACTCGGCACAGTTTAACCTAGAGCGCTGCGTCGCCTGTTTCCTTGCTTCCGATGTCATAAGCTTCTGCAACGTCGTAGACAAAGATCTTGCCATCAGAAGCGGAGCCCGTGCTTATCACCTTCAACACTTCGTCAATGATACCCTTGGCCATTTGGTCAGGTACCAACACCTCAATCTTGGTGCGAAAGCCAAATTCGGGAACATAACGCATCACACCTCTGCCGACCGAGACAGGCTCTCTCTTGGCTCTGCCTCTTCCCTTGATGTCGTAAAAGGTTATGCCGCCGACTTTGTGCTTGTGGAGAATCTCGTTTATCTCCGTTAGGCGTTCGTGGGGTATGATAAGGTCCAGTCTTTTCATATGATTTATCAATTCAGAGGGGTTATTTATGAATATATCATAATTTTTTATTTTTATGTCACAGTTCCGCTCTCAAACTGCCGAATATGAATCAGATCTTTGTGTTCTTGATGGGTTTGCAGCACCTGTCGCATATGAAATTTGAAATTGCCGTGGGGGTTACGAGATTGGCGAGAAAGATCCTGACGATTTTGAAGGATGGTCAAAAAATTTTGCTGATGATACATTATTGTGATCTAAAAGATGGAGAAGGCAGGACAGGGTTCGCTTACTGCTTCGCAGAACTGTCAAGGGTAAACGCCTACAGATAGCGGTCAAAAGACTCGAGATCCAAAGGCTACAGAAAGAGCTCTGCAAGCTCGAAGCAGAACAACGTGAGGAACTTGTAGCGAAATACTGCCCGGACGACTCGGAGGGGTTCTCACTTTGACGGGTTTCCCCGCAGGACCCTACTTCTGGTCACACCAGCGTGAGGACTTTTTCTGCCGCACATGTGGCCACCCTATAGACATCGTCGATATTATCGCATCGTGTCCGAATGACTGCTTTGAGCCGGAGGTATATCAGAATGACCAGTGAGAGTGGAACAACAACAATGCAAGTGGCAAAGACAAAGGAGGCCGTAGTTATCGACGAGATACTGTTCCCGCGCAACTACTATGAAGTGCTTACATCACTTGCGCACCTTATGGGCCAGACACCGCAGGAATACATCACCGAAGCCCTGCAATGCGATATCAAGATGACTCTGGAGGACCACGACAGGCTAGGCGAGTTGGTGGTCCGCCCATGGAAAGAGATGCTTGAGCAATGACCCTTACGATGACGAAGAAGATGACACCGCAAGAAGCCGAAGAATACGGCTGCGTCATAATAGAGAAAGTGCTGATCAGCCGCAGACACTATAACGTCTTGAAAGAGCTGGCAGAACTGAACGAGCAGGACCTAGCCTTTTTCCTAAAGTCAGAGCGGGAATATCTGATTGAAGACATGGCATTCAACGACCCCGAACACATAGCCAAAATCATGGCTATGAAATGGAGAAAGGAGCTCGGGTTGGGAGCGGGGGCTGAAGAATGACCATGGTATCAGGAGCACCAAGAGAGGAGGAGAAAGGAACGATGCTCACTCAAGAACATGAAACTCCCTCCAATTCTAACAAGCGCAATACTGATGCAGTTCTTGACTCGAGGCCGAATATGAAAATGACTCAGATAACCATAGACATTCCGGAAGAGCATTTGAAGGTCATGCAGACTTTTGCAACCTTGACAGACCAAAAGCTGGAAGAGTATGCAGCTGAAGCTCTTGTCGAGTGGATGGCACTGGATGTAGACAGGTTTTTCGGTGCTGTCGCTGAAGACTATCAGTTCTGTACCGCCACAATCCTGTACAAGAAGCTCGGGAAGGAGGATTGCATTTGAAGCCAGCCACGAAATTGGTAACAAGGATCAGCGGCCAACAGGCTACCGCAATAATGAATGAACTGATGACCCGCGAAGTACTGTTTGAATTCAAAGACGAGACTGAGAAAAATGGGGGAGTGCCGACAGTTGCAATCTATCTGGAAGAGGATACAACAACACCCGCTCACCGTTGTATTATCTGCTGCAAGAGAGACGGAGTCCTGGTGCCTGAAGGTACCGGGCCATACACTAGCACACTCTATATCCATCCAGAATGCAAGGAGCGGGCAAAGAGAGCGGAGCCGTTGATACGGTCCATAGCAGAAAGCGAGTCAACAACATCAGCAACGAAAGGAGGTGAGAATCATTAATGGAGAAGGGCAAAGAGAGCGTCGAGGACACCAGCTTCCAGGGTCTGGCCAAGAAAGTCGCTTACCTCTGTCAAACGATGTTTGACCACTTGGACAACCACATCCAGCCGACCGTCAGAAGCGGTGGCGATGTGCGCAATATCGACTGTGACACCTGCAAACTGATGCTAGGATTGAACAAGGCGACAGTGGCCAGTTCGAGATGACGCAAAATCATCGCTTGAATGTGGATGCATGACGCATAGAATTGGAGTGCGTAGCCGCGGTATCTCTACCCTCCTTTCTCCTTATTTTTCTGTCTCTCCACCATACATCTTCATGACAACTTCATCAGACATGTTAGGAGAATTGCGCTTGATTTCCTTGACAAATTCCAGTGATTTTTCAAAGGCGTCAATCTGATTCTCAATGCCGTACAGGTGGACGCTCGAGAGATGAATCCCTTTATCAGTCTCGCGCTCTAGCTCTCTCTTCTTGCTCTTTATGGTAGATGCAAGGATGATTTCCAGCTTGTCTAATGGGTCCATATCGAAGGCTCGAAATGGCTAGTTAAAGCAGAGCTGGCACTTCAGGGAGAGGGAGGAGGCAAGGCGGAGGAATGACTGCCCCTTACAACCTCAACAATCTAATTCTCTGATCGAAATCGGTCTGTCAGTGTTCCTGAAAAACTAAGCAACAGACAATTACGGACCCGATCAGCCAGCGAGCCTGACCTTCCTTTTTGATTAAAAGTAGACATTAGTCACTGAGAATAGTGACGCAAGAGTGTACAGAATCAGACAGACGCCTGGCTTTCAGACTTGAATGAGTGCAGACAGATATCACAGGATTGCATCATATCAGATCAATGGAGTTTCAAGAATCCATAAGGCCCCTATGCGAAGGAGAATATCAACTAGTTTGCATGGCCATGTTGAGGGAGAATTGGGTTGAATTGTCACGCACTGCAAACGGATATCTTATATCATGGTCTTCCTAAGGTTGAGCATATGGTCGGTTCTCAAGTATGTTTGTCAGGTAATTTTGGTATTTATAACATCTCGTGTGCGCTAAGATACATTTATCATGTAGGAGTGGGTAGGTAGATTGCTATGACCCAAGAGTTTGAATTCTACTCAGTAACAGATATGTCAGAATATGCTGGCAAATGGGTAGCGATTCTTGGAAATAAGGTAATCGCAAGTGGCGATGACCTCAAGAGGGTATACGAAGAGGCCAAAAAGAAAGCAGGTAATAAAGAGCCTCTGTTCACACGTATACCGAAGGAACAGGAAACCCTTATTCTTTAACGCATAATCTTAAAAAACCACCACTAGCTCCTCCCTACTCATGAACTTTGGGTCTAGAAGAATGTCCCGGACGTTGACATTCAAGTATGTCAATGACCGATACGACGGCAAACTCGTTCCTAGGCCTAGAGTAGAGATCAGGCTGATAAATGGTACCAATATTTTTAGAATCGCCATGTTGGTAGACTCCGGTGCGGATACTTCATTCATCCCGAAAGAAGTAGCAGATATCTTACAGTTAAGGTTGTCAGAGCCCAAAACTTCGCGCAGCGCTTCAGGTCCGTTTCAAACAGCGCATAGCACTGTAAAAGCCGAGTTGATAAAAGGAGGAGGTAGCATACCACTTGGAGAGATTCCTATTATAGTACCACTAAAGAGCATTGATAATAACAATCTGGAAAGCTATGCACTACTTGGGAGATTCCCTTTCTTTCGCCAATTTGATGTTACCTTTAGAGAGACAACTCGCAAGCTAATCTTGAGGTCGCCAAAGACTCACAATCACAGGTCATAATCCACACGTAATGCGCAATACCTCTACCAGTTATATGTTAGGGGCTTTCCGATACATCTAGGCAGCGACCTGCCGCCGTGTAACATTCACTGCTTTGCAGACACGCCGCCGTCTACCATCATGACGGTGCCGGTGACCCATTTAGCATCGTCAGAGCAGAGGTACGCAACTGCGCCTGCGATGTCTTCGGGCTCGCCGATCTTGCGCAGAGGAAATGTCCCTTCGAGCACTTTCTTTGCCTCCTCGTCCTGAAGGTATGGCTCAATAAGCGAGCTCCGGATAGTCGACGGCGCAACGCAGTTGCAGCGGATCTTATACTGGCCGTACTCTACTGCTATGCTCCTCGTGAACATTATCACTCCTGCCTTCGTGGCACCATATACCGAGAGCGGCACCTTTGGGATCGATCTGATGCCTAGAACTGATGAAATGTTGACGATGCTGCCACCTCCGTTTTTCATCATGATCGGGATCACGGCCTTTGTCATCCTGAATGTCCCGATGAGGTTGGTCTGCACAAGGTCTTCCCACTGGTCGTCCGTCATCTTGTGGAACGGTTCGGGGTCGTTTATTGCTCCGGCGTTATTTACGAGAATGTCTATCTTGTCAAACGAGTTTATTGTTTGGTCGACGGCACTAAGAACTTCTGCCTCTTTTGTGATGTCTGCTATCACTATCACGGTGTTCTTCTTGTCGCCAATTTCAGACGCGGTCTTTTGCAGCTTTGTCTTATCTCTCCCAAGGAGTACAACCTTGCATCCTTCGGAACTAAGCCTCTTAGAGATGGCTTTGCCGACCCCTCCGCCTGCACCTGTGACCATCGCGACCTTGTCCTTTATCATGCCAATATATTTCGGCGCGTATTCTTTTAAAGTTGACTAGTCATCGCCAGGGTTTTTGTGATCGCGGCTTCGAGTTCTGAAATTACCTCAGCTGTATTCACCGGATTGCTCTTGAATGTCGCTCCTGCAGCATATGCATGTCCTCCGCCGTCGGGCAGGTTTTCCGCAACATCCCGGCAGGAGATCGCATCGTTATTGCGCCGTATGCTCACCTTGCCCTTAGCACTATAAAACATGACAAGATCTGCATTGGTCTTGGCAAATACCTCTTCAGAGAAGAGGCTATTCTGCAGGTATGGCGAAGACTGTACGTATGCCACCTTGAACCTGCCTACAGATCTTACCTGCATTGTTGCAAACACCTGAGCTTTGGCCTCATCCCTGAGGCGAGAATAATCATTATAGTCACTCTGCATCTCGACATCCCACAGTATTCCATTGGCAGACTTTCTTGCAAGCTCTGATAACCTTTCATAGAAATTGGGAAACGTCTGGTAGTATCGTATCAGCTCTGATATCGGGGTCAGATACTGGTCCTTTGTGAAAAAGTCCATTGTGTGTGCCATGCTGGCAAGTTTTCCGGCCAGCACGTTTCCTGGCAAGAACGTTTCGTACATGAGGTCGGCTGCGCATTTTTTCCCAGAAACATCGAGCACCATTTCGACAAAGGGCCTGACTGCATCGATGGCTTGTGGAGACCATGGGTGATGGTCAATCCACATTATCTTCCAACCATTTCTGACTGCGTCCGAAAAGATCTGCTTGCATGTTTCTATCAGTTCATCGTTGAGTCCAAGGTCGGCAATGATTATCAGGCCGCGTTCGGGCGAATAGTGTGTTGCAGAATAGATAAAGTTGCCTAGCTTCTGGAAATTTTCCAGTCCATAGCCCAGAAAGACCGTCATAGCTTGCGGATAGCGGATCAGGCCGATCGTGGCAGAGTACAGACCGTCGAGGTCGGACTCGTGAGAGAATATCATTACTTTCATTTGCACAACACCTTTCGAAGCTGGCTTGTTCTTTCAAATATTCGATCCTCTGGTATTATCTCCGCAAAGTCAGATCTGTCAAGCGGAGTATTGTTGAGCACCACGTAGCACAGTATTCCCGCGTTGTTTGCGGCCTTTGCTCCAAGCGGCGAGTTTTCAACCACAATTGCGTTTTCTGGCTTGACCCTCATACGTTCTAAGGCTTCAAGGAATGCAGATGGGTCGGGTTTACCCTTCTTTATGTCGTCAGCAGTTATTACTGCGTCAAATTTGTCTTTGCCAAATGCCTCTTCGAGGATCGTCTCTACATCATCCCTCGTCGAGCCGCTAACTACTGCCTTGGCGCATTTTATGTCGTTGATCATTTCCCGGACACCTTCAAACGGCTCCGAGCTCCTGATCGATTTGAATATGCGAGATTTTTCATCGAGCACCTTGCGAACGGCCGAGTGATCAGAAAATTTCTTTTGCTCAAATATCTTTTCTACCAACTCCATCCCGCGCATGCCTTCTAGGAGATAGACATCGCGCTCGGTTACCTGCAGCCCAGTTATGTTTGCAAAGGCTTTCCTCCATGCCTGAAAGTGGGTAGGCATAGAGTCTACCAGTACGCCATCAAGATCAAATATTATCCCATCCACACCCTTTACCTAGAAAGCTTGCTATATCAGCGCAGCTTTTCAAGCTCGCTATCGTCGCGATAGTCTTCCGGGTTGAGGCGAAAGCCCTTTGTCACCTCATGAGGGACGTCTTTAAGCTTCAAATAATATTCAAGTTTTGACTTTTTCATCTTCTTACTAAGCCATAGAACAAAACACTGCTCAAGGTCATTGCCTTCCTGCTTCAATATCTCAGGATACAAATCAAGCAACTTTCCTACGAAATCAGGATCGAAATAGATGTGGAAAAAGTCCCAGCCGAGGGCCTTCTTGCCATCAGAGGAGCACTCGATCTTACCTTTTTCATGCGCTCCCCATTCGAGCCTTCCTATGAATTCCATTATCTTGGGTCGCTCCTTTTCAAAGTCAATACACGACCCTTGAACTATTATCATCGGGGGCCTATCTGCAAACTTGCGGTTCAAAGCTCGACAGAATCTTGGTAATCTTTGATATATAAGCAGATTGGATCACAAATACCTTTTCAGGACTGCTGTTGCCCTGTCGATACCCAGATCCAGAAAATAATTTCCTATCCTTGGGCCTCTGTCTGCGTTGAGAAACATCCGGTAAAGTAGTGTAAAGAACTCCCTTGGCTCTATGCCATTGTTTCTCGCCACGTCAAACACTTTGGATTGCAAGTTCTTGGCGTTGTCACCGGCATCTGTAAGGCCTGCAAACGGCGCAATCGCTTCAATGAGATCCTGCACAGCCTTTCTCTGTGAATCCGATAGCTCCACTTCGAATTTTTCATCCTGTTTGTTGTCATCTGCCCAGTTGGAGGCAAGCCTGATCTTGTGCATCAGGGCCTCAGTCTTTTCCTTGACCATCCCGTACTTGACAAGCCTTTTGAAGACCTTTTCATCCCTGTCGTCACCGGGCGGAAATATTGATGCCTGCTGTGCTACGAACCTGTAGAGAACGTGTGGACTCGGCTGCTTTGGAGGATTCAACTTGTTAATGTATTCGTAGATGCCCTTTGTCTTTGTAAGCTTTGCTTGGTTATCTTCTTTTATCTTGCCAAAGTACACATCTTCATAATAGTCATATTCGTCCATGAGCGCTGGCACGTCGTCCAGACCCACATGGCGGGTTCCAGTTATGCGCTTGAAAAGCAAGAGCAGTATAGATTCGGGAGTACCATAGCGCATCCACATCTGCGGTGTTAGCACATTGCCGGCAGACTTGCTGATCTTTTTGCCGGACTTATCTAGAAACATTTCATATTTTACATGCAGAGGATGTGCATAGCCAAGGATCTCATCTGCTACCCAGTCATTCACCCTGACTGAGTCCATAATGTCTTTGCCGTATGCTTCAAAGCGTATATCCAAAGCCTGCCATCTTGCACCGAATTCGACCTTCCATGCAAGCTTGCCCTCACCTTTTGTGATATCAGCCTCACCCTTGTGTCCACATCCTTTGACGTCTGCCTTGCCTATTCTGCTGCCAGAACATGCATACGTCACTTTCTTTTCATCAGGCAGGTATTTCTGTGCAATAGCTGTATAGAGCCGGCCGCAATTCTGGCATACTGGGAAATACGGCAGAACATCGATGTACTTGTCCTGACCAACAAACTCTGCTATCTTTTGGCCTAGCTTTGTACTATTCCTTAGAATAGTATCGATCTGCTCAACCAGCAATCCCTGTTTGTAGGCTTCCCTTCCGCTCTGAAACCTGTACTTTATTCCAGCCTTGTCAAGACCATCAAGTAGGAGGCTACTCATATGAGCGCCATAAGAGGCGTGACAGCTGCCAAATGGATCCGGGATGCTTGACACCGGGCGGGCAATGTGGTCCTGCAACCACGCCGGCAGACCGTGAGGAATCTTTCGAAGCCCGTCCATGTCATCGGAATATGCGATAAGCTCTGACTTGAAGCCAAAATTCTGGAGGGCGAGGGCGATCCCATAAGCTCTCACTGCGTCGCCCATGCTGCCAATGTGAGGTATGCCAGACGCTCCAAGACCACTCTCCACCCTTATCAAATCGAGGCTACGGCCCAGCTTTTTCTCCCTTTTTATGATTGTGTCCGCAATCTTGTCTATCCATGTACCCTTGCCGATGATTTCTTCAACCATTTACGTTAACACCTTTGAAACGTACGGGCCGTCCCGAACATAGCCAAGCTTCTTGTAGTACTGCCTAGTCCCGACTGCACTAATGACTGCAATCTTTTCCACACCCATTTCATCCTTTGCAATACGCTCAGCTTCAAGCAGTAGTTTTGTGCCATACCCCCTGTGCTGGTAGCTACTGCCGACTTCCTTGCTTCCGACGCTGACAGCCTGGCCATAGACATGGAGCTCACGCACTATAGCGCTCCCTACAAGCTCGCCCCTGTGCGGCTTTGACACTTTGCGCAGCCGCAAGAACCCAAGTATTGTGTCATAATCATCCGTGCTTTCATATGACAAAAAGACCTCTTTTCCTCCGGAAGCAGAGTAGTCGGTTCTCTTAAGTGACACTTCATCCTCCGCAGGATACTTTCTCTGCAATCCGGTTTCCCGGCATCTGATGCACCTGCATGAGTGGCCCTGTCGCTTTAACTCCTGCAATACGATCTGCCGGAGGTTACCACTCTTGGGACCTGCAATGATATCCTTTGACTCAATCTCGCGCTGGACACGCATTATACGCACCCATTCAGGAACCATCTTCTTAACTTCAACCATAACATCGACAAGGTCGCTATCGGAATAAGCACAATACTTGCCGCTCTTGTGCATCTTGAACAGGCCGGTGTGTTCGAGTACAAGAGTAGGGTAGATCTTCAGCATGTCTGGCTTGAACGCGTCGTCTTCAAACAGGCGCCTGAAATCCTCGATATCTTTTCTGGGAGAGCTTCCTGGCAGGCCGGGCATCATGTGTGCCACTATCTTGTAGCCTGCCTCGCGAGCTATTCTGAACGCGTCGACGACATCATCAAGTGTGTGCCCCCTATTCACCAGCTTGTAGACGCTATTACTCAATGACTGGACCCCGATTTCAACTCTAGTTACACCGAGCTCGAGCATGAGGTCAACGTGCTCCTCTTTGCAATAGTCTGGTTTTGTTTCTACAGTAAATCCAACGCACCGGTTTTGGGCGGTTTCGTTGATGCGGATGGCCTGTTCAAGATTTTTTGATCTGCTTCCATTGAGCGCATCATAGCAAGATTTTGCAAATTCCTTCTGATAGTCTGCTGGCATGAATGGAAAAGTGCCGCCGACAATGACGATTTCGGCCTTGCCAGTGTCGTGACCCCTTGCCTGCAACTGCTCAAGCTTACCCTGCACCTGCTGGAAAGGATCATAGCTGAACTCTTGAGCAGCTCTTGTAGCTGGTTCTGTACCAGTGTAACTGAGTGGCGTATTGAATTCGATGCCGCCCGGACAGTAGGTGCATCTTCCGTGTGGGCATTCGTACGGTTTGGGCATGACTGCAATCACGGCTACACCAGACGCGGTCTTGGTCGGCTTAACCATCAGAAGTTGCCTATAACGCCTGTCGTGAAGGTACTGGATTATATGTTCATTCTTTGGCATTGTATCCAGATGATATTTTGATGCAACCTGCCGGACAACCTTGAGCACCTGTCTAGCTGATTGAATATTGTTGCTTTCAATCTGTTCTGCTATGGACTTGCATGCCTGTTGGTAACGATTGCTGTTGTCAGTGACTGAAAGCAATTCTGGACAATTAGCCAAGAACGCATATTAATTTTTGTTTAGAGCAGGTCTTTTTTGCCATCTATTGTAGCCATAACTTCGCCTATGCCTTTCTCTATCCTTCCGATTTCCCTGCAGCGCATCTTGTATTTTGCAAAAATGCTGATAGTGTCATCGACGCTTGCCCTCGGTGCAATGACACAAAAGCCTATGCCCATGTTGAACGTACGGTACATTTCCTTGCTGTCTATTTTGCCATCGACTTGTATCTGCTTGAATATACCCATCGGTGCCGGCAGTGCGTCAAGATCGTACCTCACCTGGGTATTGAGGCGTGGCAGTTTTGTAAATGAGCCGCCAGTAATGTTTGCAAGACCATGAACTGAGATCTTTTTCTTCAAAATTTCCATCACAGGCTTGACATAAATCTTGGTTGGGATCAAGAGCTCTTCACCGACTGTCTGTACAAGATGGTCTGCGTTGTCGTCAACCGAATATTTTGACAGAAGGACTTTGCGCGCAAGCGTATAGCCATTAGAGTGTAGCCCGCTGCTTTCGATTCCAAGGATGACATCTCCGGGCTTTATCGTGCTGCCGAGTACAGGTTTGCCTTTTACCACTCCCATGACCATCCCGGCAAGGTCGAATGCATTTTCCTCGCCCGCAATTACTTCGGGCAAAATCGCAGTCTCACCTCCTACGATTGCCATCTGCGACTGCCTTGCTCCTTCCACCAAGCCCCTAGCTATCTCTTGCAAAAGCAACTCGTTTGGCTCGCGTAGAGCAATATAGTCGATAAAGGCCACAGGCTGCGCGCCTACACAAATTATGTCATTTACATTCATTGCGACGCAATCGATCCCGACGGTGTCAAACTTGTTCATGAGCTGCGCAACAAGAACTTTGGTGCCAACGCCGTCAGAGTGAAGTGCAACTAACTGCGAGCCCATCTTTATGAGCCCTGCATAATGCCCAAATCCTGACACCACCCTTCCTCCCAACGGCAGCTTGTGTGTGACAGATATTATGTCAGATATCGATTTTTGCGCTGCGCGTACCTTGCCCACGTCAACCCCTGCGTCACGGTAGGTCATGCCTCTGCGCCCCAACGGTACAAGGCAACCCCAAGTCTTTTAATAAATGTTCGAATTGTTACGCTGCGCTCAACAAAGTTACTACATTACTTTAATATAGAAATTCGAGGCAATATCCCTTGTTACCAACAAATGGACGCGCGCAATATCGGACTTCGCAATATCGAAGTTGCCGACACAAAAATATGTTCCATAGATGGGGAGAACGGTAAGCTGATTTACAGAGGGTACGATATACTCGACCTTGTAAAGCATTCTACCTATGAGGAGACCACCTACCTACTGCTTTTCGGCGAGCTCCCTACCGCAGAGCAGCTTGGAGATTTTAAGCGCAGGCTTGCAGAGGCTCGAGGAATACCAGAGCCACTCGTAAAAAGTCTGAAGATCCGTCCAAAGCGTGCACAGCCGATGGACGTTCTGCAATCATGTATTTCCGAACTTGCTGATTATGATCTCAACATCGAGGACAACTCGAAAGAAGCGCACATTAGGCGTGCAATTACGCTTATCGCAAAGATACCTGCCATTGTTGCTGCCTGGAATAGGGTGAGAAACGGCAAGCACGTGGTCGATCCGCTTGAAGAAGGATCGCACGCCATGAACTTTCTCTATATGATGAGAGGTGTCGAGCCTTCTCCAGAGGAGGCCAAGGTGATGGACATTTGTCTCATACTCCACGCAGAGCACAGCTTTAACGCTTCCACTTTTGCTGCTCGCGAGATCGCATCAACCCGGGCACACATGTATGCCTGCATCAGCGGCGCAGTTGGCGCTCTCTCTGGCGAGCTACACGGCGGGGCGAACGTCCAGGTGATGAAGATGCTCCTTGAAATCGGAGATCCTGTCAATGTGGACAAGTGGGTCGCAAACCGGTTGGCTTCTGGCGGCAGAATAATGGGAATGGGCCATGCGGTATACCGTACGACTGACCCACGAGCGGACGTCCTTGCAAGACTATCGGCTAGGATATCTCGAGAAAAGAACAACAAGTGGTATGAAATAACAAAACGTGTAGAAGACGCAACACAAGATTGGATGAAGAGGAACAAAGGACAGGTAATTTATCCAAACGTCGACCTTTACAGTGCGTCGCTCTACTACAGCATGGGGATCCCGATGGATCTCAATACGCCCATATTCGCAGTATCGAGGATAGCGGGATGGTCAGCCCATGTAATTGAAGAAAAGTTTGCAGAAGCAGCACCAAAGCCCGCGCTCTACCGGCCAAAGGCTGTGTATGTAGGCAAGTATTGCGGGCCAATGGGCTGCGAGTACACACCGATCTCGAGCAGACAAGAACGGCGACAGCAGCAAGAACAACAACAACAACACGCTTCTTAAGAGGCCATGTGCAGAACACTGGCAATAATTAAATGGCAACCTTGCAGCAGAATCAAGGAAAAAAAGGGAGATCAAATAATCCTCGCGAGGTTACCCTAAGTCAGGAGGCGCTTGAGGTCCACAGGCGCTTGCGTGGCAAGATAGAAATCAGAAGTAAGGTCTCTGCAAGATCGCCCCATGACATTAGCATCGCATACACACCTGGCGTAGCCCAAGTGTGCATGGAAATCGCGGCTGACCGGCAGAAGGTTTTTGAATATACAAGCAAGTCGAATAACATTGCTATAGTGACAGATGGCACACGGACACTTGGCCTAGGATCGCCAGGGCCAGAGGCTGTGCTTCCTGTTATTGAAGGCAAGGCACTGCTGTACAAAGAGTTTGGCAATGTTGATGCTTTTCCCATATGCCTCCGGACCACTGATGCCGACGAGATCGTAAGGACGATCAGGAACATCGCTCCGGTGTTCGGGGGCACAAACGTTGAGGACATCGAGACCCCAAAGGTTCTGGAAATAGTGGACAGGCTCACAGATGAGCTAGATATCCCTGTTTCCCATGACGATCAGCACGGCACTGCTGTTGTCACACTTGCCGCTCTTTTGAACGCACTCCGCTTTACAAATGGAAAATCCGGAAGAACGAGTGTGGTAATTGCAGGGGCGGGTTCCGCAGGATACGGCATTACCAAGATCCTCTATGCGATCGGCATGCGCGATATAATAGTCACGGACTCGAAATGAGTCATTTCAGGATCGAGATCGCCGGAGACAATGAACAAGTACAAGATAGAGCTTGCCTCGATAACCGGACCCAGCGGGGGTGTCACCACACTTGCAGACGCAGTGAGAGACAAGGACGTCTTCATAGGTGTCTCAGGGGTCAAGAACCTCATGACTGCCTCGATGGTAAAGTCTATGAAGGCGGATCCGATAATATTCCCTCTCATAAATCCAGACCCGGAGATCCATCCAAAAGAGGCAAAGCTGGGGCAAGTGTAATAGCGACTGGCAGCTACAAGTTTGAGAATAGGGCCAACAATGCCCTTGTGTTTCCGTTCACTATGAGAGCGATCCTTGACAATCACATACGCAAGGTGAGCCAGCAGATTCTGATCAACGTGGCCTATGCGCTGGCAGACCTCATACCAAAGGACAAGACAAGTGCGTTCAATATTATACCGGATGTAACCAATCCAAGAATCCGAGAAGTGGTAAACAGTGCTGTGCGCTCAGCGACTACTACTACCACTGGTTGACCTTGTTTCTCAGCCAGTCCTTAGCTCTCCGCTCGGCAACGTGCTTTTTCAGAATCATCATGGCCATCTCGTAAAAAGTGATGCCGTTCTTTTGCGATTGAGCATCGATCCACTTGAGACCCTCGGCAAGTTCGGCGTCGTTCTCGGACATGACCACAAGGTCATCTATAATCCCCATGAATTGTTCGTCGACACCGTCCTTGCTCCCAAGCATTTGGAGAGAAATTACACACTTCAGATTTTACATGGTGATTCAAGCACTGTTGACTGTTTGAATATATTATATTGACAAATCCGGTAGGAGAAAATCGGTTCCGGCATTCAAAGACTTAAAATACAGCATCTAGATTGTTTAGTGTAAAATGGCTATCGATGGCTATCTCGTATTCGGAGGATTTGTACTTTGAAGGTGAAATTCGGCTTTACACAGGGGCTTAATGTCGCCCGCCTCGGGTTGGACGAGCAGCAGATCATGACCGCGGCTCAGATGGCAGACAGGCTTGGATATGACTCGATATGGGCCATGGATCATTCAAACGTACCACAGTGGAAGAACGCTGTCGTCAATGATGCGTGGCTCATGCTTGCAGCTCTTGCAGCTATTACTAGGAACGTCGAACTTGGGACCTGTGTCACCGACGCAATCCGCAGGCACCCCTCTGCAATCGCGCTTTCTGCAATAACGCTCGACCGTATATCCCTGGGAAGGGGCATACTCGGCATCGGCGCAGGAGAGGCCCAGAACGTCGTCGACTTTGGCATTGAGTTTTCAAAGCCAGTGACTAAGTTCAAGGAACAGCTTGAGGTCATCGAGAGGCTCTTTGAATCCGATCCAGATAACCGCGTCAATTACAACGGCCAATACTACAAGCTGATAAACGCGTGCCTCCAGGCAAAGAGCATCCGAAAGCCAAGGCCGCCAGTCTATATCGCGGCGGGAGCTCCAAAGACGCTGGAACTGTGCGCTACTTATGGTGACGGCTGGATCCCAATAGGCTACACACCCGAGCTATTCAAGCACCACGCCAATGTCATCCGGGAGCATGCTAAGAAGCTGGGCAGAGACCTTTCAGATTTCCAGTTTGCCAACGATGTTGACATTTACTTTACGGATGATGGCGAAGAAGCTTGGAACAAGATGAAGAACGCAGTCAAGGTGAGCCTCTTCAAGCCTGAGCTTCTCAAGGTTCACAACATCGAGCAGGACTCGGAATTTGATTTTCGCAAGTACTTTACTGAATATGCCATGAACAAACCTGAGCTGATGGAACAGATGAAGCGCGCTGCCATGAAGATACCCGACAGCGTGGCTCGCACTGCTATAGGAGTAGGGAAGCCAGACGACGTGATTGCCATGCTTGAGCGGTTCATCAAAGCTGGAACGAACCACTTTATCATACGCTTCTGGGGAGAAGGATACTTCAGAAGCATCGAGCAGTTTGGCAACAAAGTAATCCCCTACTTTAGAGATCAGCTCAAAAAGTAGAGTAGGAGCACGCGGGAGTCAAGACCGATCCAATCTATCTTATTGCTGAGCTTTGCGGTGAAATAGCCACGTCGCTACAGGCATTGAAACAGCGATGATGCCAACACACCAGCAGAATGCCAGAAGACCGGAGTTGCCGATTGGCGTGCCTACGAGCCAGGCACGCATCGCCTCGATGACATGCGTGAGCGGCTGGTTTTCGGCAAAGATCCGGAGTGCGTCGGGCATGGTGTCGGTCGGCACAAATGCGCTACTGGCAAACGTCAGTGGAAAAATGACGATAAAGCCCGTCCATTGTGCTGCCTCCATACTTTTGACCAGCAGTCCCATGATCGCGGACAACCACGAAATGGCAAGCGAAAAAAGAAAAGCAAGGACAAACATCAGGAACCATTCGATTGGGCCGGCAACTGGATTGAAGCCAATGATAAAAGCTACACCGAGAATGATTAATCCCGAGATCGCGTTGCGAAACAGGTCTGCTCCAACATGACCTATCAAGAGTGCCGAACTAAAAATGGGCAGTGAACGGAACCGGTCGATGATGCCCCTCTGCAGGTCGATCGCCAGATTGAGCGTCGTATAGTTGGCGCCGAAAGCCAACATCTGGACTAGAATCCCAGCCACTAAAAAGTTCACATAGCTCAGGTCGCCAGTATTTATCGCGCCGCCAATGACGTACCGAAACAACAGGAAGAACATAATGGGAAAGAGCGCTACAGACATAAGCTGGTCAAGGCTCCGGGTAATGTGCTTGATGCTGCGCTTTGCAAGTACCATCGAATCGCTGATCGCCCAGAACAGTCTTGAGCGCTTTTCGATACGCAAGTCACTAGTGAAGGAAGGAGGACGGATCACTGCATTGGTCCCTCCGGCTTTTGCGCCTCTCCGTCAGACGACGGCTGATGTCCAGTCGTGTGTCCTGTGAGTGTGAGGAAGACATCATCAAGCGTGGGACGGCGGAATGAAACATTTTCGACGCCAATGCCGGCCTCGTCTAAGCGACTCAGAACTTCCTTGAGTTGTCGGACGCCGCTATCCACTACAAGGCTGATGATCCGGTTCTGGCTGTCAAGGTAGACACCGTCGCCTTCAAAGACCCGTCTCGCTGTTTCGAAGCTGTCCCCGTTTGCGATTTTTACCTCGAGATGTTCCGAACCCACGCGCTGCTTTAGTTCATCAGACGTACCCTCTGCGATGATCTTTCCGCCATCAATAACAACGATCCTATCTGCCAAGAAGTCAGCTTCGTCCATGTCCTGAGTCGTCAGCAGTATAGTTGTGCCTGCAGCAACTAGTTGCTTGATGATGTCCCACATGATCAGCCTGCTCCGTGGGTCGAGTCCTGTTGTGGGCTCGTCAAGGAAAATGATAGGAGGAGACGCGATCAGGCTGACAGCTAGATCGAGCCTCCGGCGCATGCCACCAGAATATGTCTTTACTGGGCGGTCAGAGGCTTCCACTAGGTCGAACAGTTCTAATAGCTCTTGCGAACGCCGTCTGACGTCAGCTCGACTCAGGCGGTAAAGCCTGCCTATCATGTGAAGGTTTTCCCTCCCAGTCAAGTATTCGTCAACAGCCGCGTACTGACCAGTCAGGCCGATCAGACTGCGCACCTTGCCGGCCTCCTTGACCACATCAAGTCCATTTATCAGAACTTGGCCGCCGTCTGGGAGGAGCAACGTGCTGAGTATCTTAACTGTAGTCGTCTTGCCTGCACCGTTTGGGCCGAGCAGCGCAAAGACGGTTCCGCGCTTGACAGAGAAGTCAATGCCTTCGAGCACGGTGACGTTTCTGAAGGATTTTCTGAGCCCCTTTATAACGATGACGTTGTCGTCTGCCACGGCATCTATAACTGATGCGCCGTAATATATCCGCGAAGGAAAAAAGCAAGTGATCTATAGATCAAATAATCAAGAAGAAATAACAACAACGCGCAAAGTCGAACTATCAGAATGAGTCGAGTGAGATAGTCTTTTCCGTCCTTTTGCCATGGTCGTTGATATTGTTGTTGATAGGCTCAGCATCAAAGCCTATTTGACACAGCGACTCCGCAAACTCTGCTGCAAAGCCGTGGAATGTGTATATTTTTTCTGGTCCACACTTCTTTACTGCACCTACAAGTTCTTTGTAGTCGCAGTGGTCAGACAGCGGCATTACATAATCGAGCCCCATCATATAGCGGTACCTGCTGCCAACTGCCCAGCCGCTAAAGCCGACGGTGATCGCGTCATACTTATCCTTCATTTCTTTGACAAACGTGCTGCGGTGGGACATCAGCGGCGCAATCATTACCCATGGGCCTCTTGAGAAGAGTCCCTTCTCTTGAGCCTGAGAGTGCGTCATGGTGTCTTTTGACAGCTCCACTCCAAGCTCAGAATAGACAGTGTTTATTCTGTGTACCGAATCGTGGATTATCGGGTCCCAGTGATCAAACAGCTTTGTCAAAAGCTGTGCCTTGCCAAGCGCATACCCCATGAGGATAACAGGCTTGCCAAGATCGTACATTTCTGAAATTATTTTGTTTGTCTTGTGCGTCACTTCTGAAATTTCTGGAAAGACATATTCGGGCCTCCCAAAAGTGGATTCGATTATCAAAGTTTTCGCACGAGGTATCTTTGCACCCTTCATGAACGCTCGCTCCCTGACAGAGATGTCGCCCGTGTAGTAGACATCATCATCCCCTATCAAAAGTCCGCGCGACCCCAAGATGTGGCCCGTATCAACTAGCTGAAAACCGTCATGCTCTTCGGCTGCGTCGGTGATTTCGTAACCTCTTGCATGGGCGATGAATGTCGTTTCTTTTGAGGAAAGAATCCTTGTTTTGATCTTTTTCCTACCGCGTTTGTGCAAGTGGTCAACATGTGCATGAGAAACAAAAGTGAAATCGCAATCAACTGGATGGGACGGGTCGAGTGCTATCGTGGCACCGTTGCCCTGCTGCACCATGATCCCTGACTGGCCAAGTATAACCCTCCCCATAATCCCGAGCTGTCATGCCTAACTGCCAGTGAGTATTTTAACATTTAGTAGCTACTAACAGTCTTCTTGGTAAGGAGAGTATCTTTCGAAAAATCATGTTTAACAGGATCCTACAGAATGCGAATAGTTTGTGGGCGAGGAAGACCGACACACGGATGAACAGAAAATAATCTCGGCCTTCCCACACCCAGGGTTCGCAGATGCTGATACCTAAGGAATTGACCTGCTGTACAGCTTGCCTTCGAGCGCTAGCTTGTACATCTCGGCTACATACGGGTTCTTCGCAGGTGTTTCTGCACCAAGCTCAACCA